>Ga0307512_10001570_pt1 | contig 32003 bp, 29 predicted proteins | sample 14_EM_MG_FD_200267 | JGI IMG/M metagenome (GOLD analysis project Ga0307512, IMG submission 200267) | Populus trichocarpa ectomycorrhiza microbial communities from riparian zone in the Pacific Northwest, United States - 14_EM | ecosystem: Host-associated > Plants > Roots > Unclassified | place... | reverse complement strand
GTTGAGTCTTAGGATAAGACGAGGAAAGAAAAAGAAGTTTAGTTAGGCGGCTGTATTTAAGTTATAAGAAAGTGTTTTATTGAAACGTGGCTTAATACCCCCGTAACAGGGACAGAGAGGGTGTCGGTATTATTTTTAACATGAAAGGCAGCCAATACCTCGTTTATAAATGGCTGCAACCAATCACCACTTAGGTTACCCAAGATGCACAGCCAAAGATCGTTGATGCTCCGTTGACACTCATTTTCAAAATGGGGCAGTGATTTTGTCTTTTACTTTTTTGCCAAGAAAGGCGGCCAGTATGATGGTTATGGATAGCAGCGACCACGTCACCTTACAATTACCGTACTTACAAGACTAAAAATTGTTGACGCTCTGTTGACGCTCATTCTAATGTACCGTGTAGTCAAGATCTGCTGCCGTTACTAATTGCAATCATAAATATTTGAACTTTGTGGATGCCTTTCAGCATGATCAGGACTTGGCTCTAGGGCATAGCCGAGCCGAGTAATATTCGAGCACTAGTTGCTCTCATCCGGTTTAAATTTCTATATCTTGCCATATAATGCATACTGCCTGCTATAGCTTTGTTTATTGACCAATATTCTCACACGACAGGTCAATATTCATCCATAATACATCTCTAAATAAAATGCTCAGTCAAATTACATAATGAACTTGGTGATAATACATTGACGCATTCTGTCCAACTTTTTCTTGATCCCCTTATTCCTCCTTGTTTCCATTATATTGACTGTCATCAACATCTTTTCAACCTTCTTCTTTGATCGTTGTATAGGCCGAATCAATCCAGGAACATTCAGTGCGGCACTCACATTCCGCTGCTCCAGGGTTTCTGAATCCTCAATGCCGTTGTGCAGTTCCATATCTGATTCATTGTCTGCCTCCCAGTCGTCTTCGCTGTCGTTTGGATTATCCAAGTCCCCATTCCAGTTAAGCCAATTTTCGGTGTCTGAAATGCTTTCAGGTGAGCAATCCTCATCACTTTCGGCAGGATGGCGGTCGATTTGTTTCATTCAGCAGACTTTCAATACTCGCATTTGTCCTCCAGGGAGGTCTTTTGCAGACAAAGCTGGTGGCACAGGTGATGTTTCCGACAATTTAAATGCAGCCGCACCATCATGTTGAAAGTTTGACCAGGATGCTTTGACGATCTCCTCAGTATCTGAAATGTATCCCACAGCTGTCATTTATTTATTTTGAGTGCCAGATTCCTTCTGTGTAGCTTGTAGGTTTTGGTTACCCTGCCACATCTCCAAAAAGTTGTGGACTCCCTTGGCCATTCGATGCAACTTCTTTTCCTCCGCCTCGCTCTTCATCTCCATGTCGTAATCAGTGTTGTTTGAATCCAATACCGGGTCATCGCTGGCCAGTAATCTGTTATTGGCTCAAGCAAACTGCCTTACTACCACTTCTCCGCAAAGAGTTTCGCCTGTGGTTTTCGACTGCCTCCACCCGATCACATCTCGCGCAAGGGAAAAACTGCCCTCCACTCCGACACTGTGAGGTATGATAGAGAATATGTCGCGAGCCACATTAGAGAGATCGGTGTACTTTCAGTGCGTTTCTTCTTGCTGCCGCCACCAGTCGGTGATATCCGGTGACCGAAATGTTCTACTAATCTCCATTGGGTCGGAGTGGTAATCATTAAGATTCGGATTAATTTTCCCCCAGTTCTGTGGTAATTCAGGAGGTGAATTCAAATGGAGCCTTGCGGCTGTCAATAAGGGTGCTGCATGATCGCTTTGTCCACGTGTCGTTTCGGCGACATTGTTAGGCATTAGGTATTCTTCATCATCGCTGGACAAATCATATGGATCATAGGAAGATTGAGAAGCCATTGCAGAGAAGCTGAGATTGTTGTTCTGTATGTTTTCGGATGTAGTGACCGGCAAACGTCTGTGTTCGGCGCAGTATTCATTCTCCACATATATCAGAAAGGCCTCCTGGCATTGGGTAGTATAAAAAGTCTCGTCTTCAGGATCAATATCCATTCCCTTGTCCCACTTCCTAAACGATTGCAGCTTCCGGAAAGGATCAAGGATGTGTGCCGAATTGAGAAGCATACCGGTCGTTGGAGTCACTTCAGTATAATATTTGGACAGCATTTCGTGCGCAAACTTCACCGCAAAGAATAAGTCTTCCTTCCACAGTGTCCTCTTCTTGGCCAAAGCTCGCATCACGCCATCCAGGTGATCAAACATGTCATTGTAGCCGGTAATGACGTGATGCAGAGTAACGGTATGCCGTTTCGACATCCACAGGGTCCAGTACCGGATTGGCCGTAAAACCTCCATGAGATACTTGACAATAGTCCACTCATCCTGTGTTGTGAGGAGTGGCCGGTAATTGCTGTATTTTGGATTTTTAAGCCACTCGCGGGTGAATTCACGTAGTTGGTAAGTGTGCTCGAGCAACTCCAGTGTCGAGTTCCAACGTGTCTTCACATCCACAATGAGTAGTACTGCAATCCGGAATTTGGCTTTTTGTCAGTCAATGAACTCGTTTCGACGACCAGGTGTCAGCGTAATCAATACCGCAAGCATTCTCTGCTATATGAAGGTCAGTTTCAGCACTTTCAAAATATGTTGAAATACATACTTTCTCAATTATCTTTGCTAAACCTGGTCTCATGGCCGACACCTTGTTGATTCTGGCATTGCCCTCTTTTCGAAGTCTTTGACTCTTCCCAATGTCTGTGCTTTCATTCTCTTCAAATTGCTGATCGCGCTCATGGGCTTCCCAAGACTTGGCGTGGCCTTTTACACCTAGAGTGCTCATGAATGCACCCAAAGCAAGCTGAATGACGTGCGCCATGCATGGTATGTGGTTTCTCAATGCGGGCCACTCGATTCCGGAGGCCTCAAGGGTAGTTTGTAGTTTGCGAGTCATGGTGTAATTTGGGGAAGCGTTATCGGTTGTAATTCCAAGTAAACGGCCGTCAGTCAGCTCAAAACAGTGAAGGACTTCCTTCAAATTTTCCGCTAGCCGTGCTCCTGGATGTTGACCCTTGACATGTAATCCTTAATGAGCTTTCGAAATAGGAAAAGAATGGGCTATCAACCTCATCAAACACCAGTTGTACTTCTCGCAAAGCCCAATTTCTATCCATATAATAGGCAATGACCGATGTTATTCCTAATTTGTTTGTCGATGTCCATCCGTCTAAAGCTAAACTGACTTTGTTTCTTGACAGCAGTTGCTTCTTAATTGCATCCACTGTCAGTGTGTATTCCCTCTGGCAAATACTACTCAGGGTGCTAGCTAACGGTAACACAGGTTCGCTTCGTAATGCGTTGTATGACCGTCGTTGCTCGAGGTAAGATATCGCTTTCCATGGAATATGAGCCGAAACAAAACCTAACATGAGGTAGCGATTCCAGGTGTCTTGGTGAAATTCGGCAGTTTGAAAGTCTTTTTCTGCCAGTTTAGAGCGTTTTGTCTGTCAATTCAGTAAGTATACTTGATACCTGAATGGTAAATTTGAATTTCCTTTGCGAACTTACAATCAGAATTCCTCGACTTCCTTGCCGCTTGAGTATGGCCAAAGCTGTTTCATTGACCGTTGAACTAGTTGATTTGGTTACATTTGACACTGTTAATTGGTTTAACTTTGCGATATGCGCTTTTGCCAGCAAGTGTTTGCCCATTGAGCTGGTCCCATGTTCTGATGGATGGCGAAGAACTTGATGACAAACGATACATATGATGCCGGGGCTGCCAGTCTCCTCAATTCCGCAGTGTAAGTAGAATCTCCATGAAGGCACATGTCTAGAGTTATTCCAAGCAATAGGCCACTTCGAGCCTTCATTCATTGAAGCCCACCAAGTATCGAAGATCATTTGCAAAGTAAGGTCGCTCAAATCAAAAATAAAGACATGTAGGTTGTTTGAAGATATCATAACCTCCAACAACGAGGTATTTAGAGATTTTGTGTCTGACATCACGGTAGGAAATTGAACTCTGGGTAATTCAATCTGGGTAACTGTCAAAAGATACATTATAGTCAGGTAGAACGCTGGTTCATAAATATTGACTTCAGAGCTACAAGCAAGAAAAACATCAGACCTGTGAGACATCGCATGCATATTTGTGAAGTTGAATACAAGGACATACAAAGACGAGATGGTTGCGATATCATCATTAGCATGTTCGCCCATAAAGGCAGCCAATAGTACAATTATGGGTCAATGCCGTTGCATTGCTGTCTGCTCATCCAAGATGCAAGCCCAAAAATCGTTGACGCTCTGTTGACGCTCAATTTGAGGGCATCAGCAAAAAACATTTCCGTCCGGGCGGAATGGCTCCGTCAGAGTGGACGCACTCCTTCAGTGCCATCAGAGACACCCCTGTGGCGGATTACTCCGCGCCCGGCGTCAATACCACGTGTCGCATTGCATATCGCCCTCCGATCGCCATTTCGCCATTTCTTCTCGCTCTGTCGGTCTATACGAAATACATACTCCATCTTTCCCATCATTCGATCTCACTCGCTCTTTCTACGATTTCGTGGATCTACGCAATTGCGTGGATCCTCGCGGCCGGGTAGTATCATATCTTCTCACCCTCATCCTACGCTCCTCAAGCCAGGTTGACTCTTGGTCATGGCATGGAGAGATAGAGAGGGATGACTTAACTTCGTGTTCTTAGGTGATGGTAGAGGAGATGGGACAAATCATCATGAGAAACTTGGACTTAAGAGAATTTCGTGTGCGAGTCAATTTACCATCCCTGATATGCCAGGTACGAGTCCCGATCCGGCATGTAATAACACCGATACTAGATCATCCCAACCCAATCAGCCAAGTCGTACCCCTGATTTCTCATATCTGCTCGTATCCTCCACAGCATTCTCATCTTCATCTCCCATATCTCTCTTTCTCATCCACATCTCAACCATCCTCGCAGAACATACAGTTAAGTCATCCCTGTCTATCTCTCCATGGCATGATCATGAGTTGACACCGAGTACAGCATACACCGAGTACAGCATACACTGAGTACAGCACTCAAAGATTTTTTGTCTTCCCTTCATTCTCATGATTACGAGTTGACCCCTGAATGTAGCTTCAGCTTGCGGCATGCCTCCATACACAATCGACCGCCATCAGCCAGCTCTCCATGAGAGCTCAAAGATAAAGTCACCTTGTCACATTTCCACGGTTGCGAGTTAACTCACTGATGAAATACAGTTTCAGCACCCGGCGCGCCGTCCAATGACCACCTCCAAGTACTCATCAAATCTCGCTCGATCATGGCCTCGAAGTGTATATCCAATCTCGCTCGATTACGGCCTCCAAGTGCATCTCCAACCTCGCTCAATCACAGCCTCGAAGTGTATCTCCAAACTCACTCGATTACGGCCTCCAAGTTCGCACGATCACGGCCTCCAAGTACATCTCCGAACTCGCTCAATTACGGCCTCCAAGTGCATCTCCAAACTCGCTCAATCACAGCCTCCAAGTGTATCTCCAAACTCGCTCGATTACGGCCTCCAAGTTTGCACGATCACGGCCTCCAAGTGCATCTCCCAACTCGCTCGATCATGGCCTCCAAGTACATCGATAATGAGCGACAGCGGGTGTAAGGAGATACAGGGGTAACGGAGGTGGACGTTCACTCGATCGTCATCTTCAGGGGCACCTCGAATCGCTGACAATCACCGCGTGCTGCCAGTCCAGATATACCGTGTGTATATAGGTAGCATAGATACATAGATGAGAATACAAACTGAATGCATAAGTTTTGAAAATCGTTGAACGATAAGTAGTAGCTACGATTTCCAAGCGCACCAGCAGCATTCCCAAAGAAGCAGCGGCCGGAGAAAGGCATAAACATCGCCAGGCGTTGTGTAAACGGCTTCAGCATAACTGCAGCCACTGTGAAGCGTGTAACACACGTGTCGTTCAGCTGTGCGTATACGTCACCAAAAAGTAAAGGAGGTATGTCAGCAATGCAACGCGTCACCTGGGCGACGGGTAGCGTGTAATTCTCCGTCAGAGGGTACGAGGTTCCGTCAGAGCCGTCAGAGCCGTCCGGAACACCCGGGAGTTTCTGACGGAAACTAGGGTCGTTGCTAATGGAGGTGGTAGCGATATCAGCACTAGCATTTTTGCCCAGAAAGGCGGCCAATATTGTGATCTTGAGAGTATGCCGTTGCACGGCCCTCGAATTATCCATGATGCGAGACCAAACATCGTTGACGCTCCGTTGACAATCAATTTTAGGAGGTGGTAGCGATACCGGCACTCGCATTTTTGCCCCGAAAGGCGGCCAATATTATGATTATGGGTGTATGCTGTTGCACGGCCCTCAAACTATCCATGATGCGAGACCAAAGATCGTTGACGCTCCATTGACGCTCATTTTTAGGTGGTGGTAGCAGTATTGTCACTAGCACTTTTGCCTAGAAAGGCGGCCAATATTATGATTATGGGAGTATGCCGTTGCACGGCCCTTGAATTATCCATGATGCAAGACCAAAAATCATCCACGCTCCACTGACGCTCATTTTTATGAGGTGGTAGCGATATCGTCACTAGCATTTTTGCCTAGAAACGCGGCCTATATTAGGATTATGGGTGTATACCGTTGCACAGCCCTCAAATTATCCATGATGCGAGACCAAATATTGTTGGCGCTCCGTTGACGCTCATTTTTAGGAGGTGGTAGCGATATGGTTGCGGGCCTTTGTGCCCATAAAGGCGGCCAACACTGTCATTATGGCTTAATGCTGTCGCGCAGCCTAGTCATTATCCAAGTTGCAGGACCAGATATCGGTGACGCTCCGTTGACGCTCCATTGACACTCATTTCTAGGATGGGGCAACGAGCATGTCACATGCCTTTTTGCATCTAAAGCCGGCCAATAATCTCTCTTTGGATTGATGTGACTATGCAACCCTTTGATTGCCGAACAGATCAAAGCAAAATCGTTGACGCTCCGTTGACGCTCCGTTGACGCTCCGTTGACGCTCAGCTTAGAGACATACCACCAGTCATTTGGTGCGCAATCATTTTTCTTGAAAATCATACCATCATTATTGACAGCCGTTATACCGTTTCTAGGTAGAATCATCTGTATCCAAAACCATCGAGGCCTCTCAGTATCTGAGCCACTAATAGTGACGTCATCAGTCCGATAAATGACGTAGCTCCTTCGCATTTTAGCGCTTTCAGCCGGTATATTGCGGCATTTAGATCGATCAACTAATTTGAGAGTTAAAGAGCCCGACTTCCTGACCTTTCTTTTTCCAGCTCGTTTTCCTCGATTTCGATGACGTACCATAAGCAATTTTCAAATTCTCAACCATGTGCAGCAGGTCTGAGCGGAGAGTTATGCAGGTAGCTGCGTAAACTAATGCTGCATAATGGCTGCCATTGGTCAGGGTTCAGACTGCGCACTGACTGCTCGTCCGATGACTCGTATGACATCACTGAGTTAAATGTTGTTAGAAATTTCGTCTCTAGCTTAGGTTTTGCTTTCTAATGTAACCATAATAGGCAAGTCGATATCGAGTTTGCTAGCCATCTATCAATTAGAGTTGGAGTCTAGAACATTCGCATGGCCCGTACGACCCTTCCACACAGACTGATGCAATATCATGTTACACAATTTGGTCACTGAAATCAGGAAAAAGCTGACACATAGCAAAGTAGGTACAAAAATTGCTTTCCCAAGAGATAGGTCATCAAAACTAACTATTTGGCTATCTATACCTCCGGCGACACAGGTGCCGTCACCATATAATCGTCCGTATCCGATTTCTATATGGTGATTTACTAGGGATGCTTCAGGCAGGGGTAAAGGCTTACGGGTTCAACAGGCTTTGCATCCTGAATCGGCATTGAATCGGTCGCCGCGTCAGGCGAAAAAACTGGTATGAATTGGTGTGACTGTGGTTTCTCCGAACCCAGCCTCATTTGACTACTTCCTGGTCGAGAAGTCACTGCCGTCATTAGCGATTGTCCTCGGACGATATCAAGAGTCTGCATATGCTCTCCAAATGTTGTCGGCGATGGTGTGGCTGCAGTCGTGTCTATTTGGGGCTTAACAACCGCCGGAACCTTCAATTTGGTAGTTCCGTAGTTCATATCCCTCTCACGAAAGTAGTTGGCTGCATCCCCCCAACCCGGTTGGGTCAATTCGTCAAGCTTCATCTGCTTCTGCCGAAAACTCTCCAAGCGGTACTGTACTGTTTTGGATATTGTGCCCATCACCCAGCCAGGTTCATCATCGTCACTCAGCTTGCTGAGCTCTGTATCATCTTCATCATATTCCTCGTCTTCCCCATCCTGCTCTTCATCGGAATTTGCAAGATCGCTCAGACTGTCTCCGATAGCATTCAACATCTCTTGAAACGTTGTTTCGGGCTTTCCGGTTATCGCCCTCATGTTTTCAGCAGTAGTCATATCGTTCAGCTCTTGCATAATCGCTGTCTCTGCGTCTTGAACTCGGTTTCTTGCTACAGCGGTCTCCCTCTCCACATAATCCTTGATCCATTTCTCTTTCTCGTCGTTGCTGAAAAAGTGTGTTTCCTGTCTTTTCTCTGCCTCAAGATTCTTTTTGGATCGCAAGCTGCGCAATGCTCCCAACGCTCCGACCCTTTCTGCCTCCAAGCCACTCTTGCCTCCATTCGCATGATGATGTTGACGAGTGGACATCTTTGTCGATTTGCCGTATTTGCCCGCCGGAGGTGGAGAAAAGTTCTTTTTCGGAGCATTGACCATTGTATCGTGTGTTGACCTTGTTGTTGGGCGAGATGTTGGATGTTGCAAGATATGGACCACATGGAGGCAAGCTGACTCTTTTAAGTCAAGGTTCGTACGTTTGATCAACTCGAACAACGCAAAATCTGCGTTTTGACCATCATTTCAGTTGGAATAGTGACGCTAATCGTACGTTATGACATGATAGTTAGCCTCTGTTTCATATAAGATCCCGGCGATGTGTTGAGACAAACATCACCAGACGACCTTTCCATCGTAGAATTTCCTTTGTATATCTATCAAACATGAGATATCAGCTGTCATTCACATCAATGTATCCCTGCAAACAAACAATCAAACAAACATCATCAGACCAACTTACTGCAAATCGCGGGACTGATGGAATCACCTGCAACTTGCAGCGATAGGCAGCAGGATATACCTTGAGTAGAACTTGCAACTTGTTGACAGTCATTCATTCCCTTGTGACCTGTAGCTTACGATATATTCCTCAGGACTTTCCACTTTTCGTTATCATCTTCCTCACCTTTTCCACAACAGCAAGTCATGGCTCCACAAACACCTCAGCCCGATGTGATACAATCCGAATCAAGCCTAACGACAGGCGCTTCATCCAATGAGCCCCTGGCTGAGACACAGCAGCAATGCAGACACCAGTTAGTCCACCGTGATGCTGCAATTGCGGCCACCGAAAATATGGCCCAGGACGCGCAGTGTAATATAGTACGTCAGACCGGACTCAGCAATAATAGGCAGCAGCATGCAATCGGATGTGAGTAGCTCCATATCGATATAGAAGGCGGTCAACTGAGAATATAATGCACAGCTGGTGTATGTAGAGAGCTCTGCGACCAATTTATCGCTACCCGCAATGGCAAACGTCCATGGTCAAAGAAGGCATTTGTCAGCACAGTCCGCGAAATCGAACATCATGATGTCGTCACCTCTAGGATTTTCGCGGACGAATTTCATGATAAAGGTCCCCGGGAGTGGACTAAACAGGCTTTAAACACTTTAGAGTAGGCTACAGAGTCGTATATGGTTGAGGTAATAGCTGAATTGTCCTTTTAGAAGCAGCAACTAATTTCTTAAAGGTTTTCAACATGTCTGCTACTACGGCGAGGCAAGGAGGTCGGGTACAGCTGGAACAGTCTGACATGCGCCTCGCCTTGAATATGGCGAAAATAGCCAAAAGAGGGTTTTTGAGTGCCGGAATAGAGGAAACGCAACAACTAATTAAGAAACCTCGCGCCGAAGTCTGAAAAGAGAAGAAGCAAGGAGTAGAGTTTCCTGGGCATAAGAAGGTGAAGGCTCCGATAGAAAGACACCCGGCAATGGTTTACAAAAATCCCACGGCCGGCTGCCTTCCATGCCAAAATGGTACTGCTAAGAATTTGCAGACAGGCTGGAGGCGCAAAGGATCCGCCGCACCTCCACCAGAACCGGTGGCACCTCCGCCCAAAAGGCCACCTCTGCCCGGAACGCCACCTGCGCCACCAGGTGACTCTGACGGAAATGAAAGTTATGAAATCGAAGGTATGCCATCCAAGTGTGTGTATGTACATTCTCCACTTCCAATCACTTAATTTTTCAATCATAATGCATATGCCAACGATAGCAAGCGCAATAAAGATTTTATTCCAGATTTGCTGAGTACACTATCTGCTGTGTGGAAGTACCGCTGACATTGATTTTGAAGATGACGACAGCCTTTTGAGCAAGTCTGAGGGTGAAGATGACCATTGATTGAAAGGAACGGGATTTTTGAGTATTATCAGTATCTACAATTAGCGGACACTTTAAAGTATATTTTAAAGGATATATTTATATGCACAATTAAAGAACAATGTAGTGATAAGGGAAAACATACATGAAAAGAATAGAACAACTGCCAAAACACAGTAATTGATGTTCTATGCCAAAGTCAATGGTTGCGAAATGAGGAAATACCTGGGGCAAAATGAGCGTCAACGGAGCGTCAATGATTTTTCATCCTGTAAGTCAGGTTAATATAATGTGAATTAATCGTTGTTATCCATAATCATTATATTGGCCCCCTTTGTAGGCAAAAGAGAAAGTAACTAACTCCCTGCCCCATTCTGAGAATGAGCGTCAACAGAGCGTCAACAGAGCGTCAACGGATTGCAGACATCTATAAACAAGGTTTTGGCAGCCTTTATAGCCTAATAAGCAAGAGGTGGTCTCGTGACAACCTCCTGGACAATCACAACTTAATTCGTTTTCAATGCTGCAACTCAGTGATCCTGAACGTTTTAGCCTATGAAACCGGTCAAAACTCCATATATAGCCATTAGCGGCCATCTCGCGCTTTGATTAACCATCATGCAAGGCCAAAAATCGTTGACGCTCCGTTGACGCTCATTTTCATGATCAGGCAGGGAGCGTGTCTCATTCTCTTTAGCCATTAAAGGCTGCCAATATATCAGTTATGCATAACAACGGACAAGTCACTTTTCTATTACCTGACTTACAAGACTCAAAATCGTTGACACTCCGTTGACGCTCATTTTCAGAATGGGGCAGGGAGCGTGTTACTATCTCTTTGGGTTTGAAATACGGCCAATACCTCATTTATGATCGTTTGCATCCAATCGCGACCTAGATTACTCATGAAGCAAGACCAAAGATCATTGACGTGCCGATGACTATCATGTTCAGGATGGGGCATATACTGTGTGTCGCTTGTTTCTAGTGATAAAGGAGGTCGATTCATCCGAAAGGACAATCGACTGTGGAAGTTAATATTTTGCGATTAGCAGTAGGGTATCTAAATGCGACCATAAATAGAAAAACCCGAAACGCAGAACCAGAGATTGGAACCGACGGGTCTAGCCAAACCCGGCAAAACCCAGGGGTTGATGGGTACTGGTCCGGGTTTGGCCCGCCAAGACGCTGTGGGTCGGGTTTTTTGGACCGTTCTGGAAACAAACCGAACCGTTTTGCCTGTCTGAGCCCGGACTGCTGGCGGGTTACCCGGACCCATTGCTAACAGTAATTCAGGGTAAGGATGTCATCCAGCCATACCCCCAACCATCTTGTCGCTTCATTATTGTATGGAACCTCATGATTCCCTACGCTTACTCGGGCATTCATCTTCGGTTTCCTATTCTTTCTTCGTCGTGTAAACAACATCGCTTCCGTTTTTTCAATGTCGAACTGACAGGCATTCTTCTTTGCCCAAATTGTTGTTTCCGCGGCGCATCTCTCCAGTCTTTGTGTGCATTCCCCCACATCCTCACCTTCCACCACCCGCGCCACATCATCGACAAGAGATATACCCTCACTTCCACAGTCTTCATCTTCATCCTCAACTTGGCCGAACAACCCCGAAAGATATACAACGAAAAGTACTGGCGATACTGGCGACCCCTGCGGAACTCCCGTATCCACATCCATACTATCTCCTTCCTTTTCGTCCATCGACATTATCACTTTTCTATCTTCCATAATGCTTTCCACCCACCTAACCAGGTCGGCTTCAAACCCCATTTCTTCCATTCTTTTTATCAAGTTCCCCTTTGCCACATGTGGAAAGGCTCCCTTAACATCCATTAACAGCACTGCCGCGGTATTCCCCCTCCCCCACGCTTCTTCAACTCTCTTCATCAACCTTCCAACCGCATCTATTGCTGACCTTCTCTGTCTGCATCCAAACTGTCTGTCATGAAGTGACCTCCTTTGCTCACACTCATCTGCTATTGCGTTGGCTGCTATCTTCTCAACAACTTTTCTCAGACAATTCAATAACGTTATCACCGTATATGCCATGGTGACTCCGTGATCTGGTTTATTTGGCTTCGGTATAACCACCCCTCTTGCTTTCTTCCAAACTCGCGGGTGTATTCCTAACCTAAATGACGTTTTGACAACAGTAATTATCCTTTGGGAATCCCACTGTTCCCACAATAATCTGATCGCCTTGAACCCCAATCTATCCGGACCGGGCACCTTTGGGACAGAGTGATCAAACAGAGCCTCTCGGATGTCTTCGTCAGTAATCTTCTTCCATATTTCTCCTCCATCTTCTTAGGCCTTTCTCTCCACACCCTTCAAAGGTTTCAGGAATGCTTCTTCTTTTATTAATTCTGCTTTTTCCTCCCAGGACTGCGCCACCTCCCCACTTCCGGATCTCGAAGCCTGTTTTATTTGGTGTCCGCCTGGTTTCATATATCTCAACGCCTGCCAGACCTGGTCTCTTGTGGCTGAAGTTAGAAACTTCCTCCACATTTCTGTTTTCGATTGTCGGATCATTCTTCTCAGGTTGCTTCGCTGGTCCTTAACTTGTTGCTGTGACGCTTCCCCTTTCTTTCTGGCTCTCTTTATTGATCCCAAAATCTTCCTGTTTTCCGCGATCTCAGCCGTCCACCACCTCTTGGATTTCGTGCAAACCTTAATCTTTTTGCAGCACCTATCAAGATGATTAACAAAATTTCGCTGTATCCACTAAGCTTCTATCTGTAAATCATCCCCACTGCGATTCTCATCCAACACGGGTCTCTTTGAGCTCTTGTCCTTCCATTCTTTTTGTGCTTTTTTATAATTTTCTTCCTCCACCTTTGACTTAAACCTGTCAATATCCCATCCCGTAATTTTTTGTGACACTTTGGCTCCTTCCCCTTCATCCCATCCTAAATGGGCACATACAATCGAGTGATCTGAAGTAGTTGCCAAATCTGTTGGCGTCTCTAATCTATCAGCCATCGAGGTTTTAGTAATAAAAAAGTCAATCAGCGATCCCAAAGTTTCACCATTTCTCATGTTCGTATGGGTTTCTTCCCCATCCGTAACGTTGATCAAATGGTACTCATTCATAAGATTTTCCAAAAAGTTCGCATCCCGTCTTGGTGGGCATTGTGGATCCCATCTATCACTGTGAGCATTCCAATCTCCTCCCAAGAGAATCTTTTCCTGCTCCATAATTTCTCTCCATCTTGCTGTCTGTGCCGGTCTGCCTTGACTTCTCACTCCCCCCTCTTGTCTCAGCTGATCATACACATGCACCAATCTCATCTTTCTACCCGTCGGGTACTTTATATCAAAGACCTGTACATCTCCGTCTCCCCCCTTATCCACTTCCAAAAACTCCAGGTGTGTATCTCTTCTTATCGCGGTCATAGTTCTTCCTCCTTTAACCAATCTATATGCTGGGTGGCTAATGTTGTATCCCCCCCTCTCCACATACGGTTCTTGCATCATCACAACATCAGCCCCCCAAACAATTCCTTTTTCCAACACCATCATAGTCGCATCATACCCCCTCCCACAATTATGCATTATGCAATTCACCATTGCGTCATGGGGGGTTCTTTGGTCCCTGCATTAGAAGATGATCCTTCCGTCTCCTGGGTTGCTGTGACCTGGACTTCCGGCTCCTTATCATTTTGCTCATCATCCTGAGCTTTCTTTTCCGCTTCTGCAGTCGATGGTCCCCCATCCTCTGTATGATCCAGCTTCTTCTGTTGATCAGTTGTCACATTTTGGCGTTCCCCTTCACTCTCCTTCCAGGTACATCTCTCTTCTCTCACCGTCTTAATAGCCTCCTGTTTCTTAACAGAACAATTGGCTTTCGCGATCTGGTTTCTCTTGCAGTTGACGTGCTTGTCGACGTTATGGGTGCAGTTCTGTCCTGCGTTAGCTTTGCAACCTACCACGTTACACTTATGGTCCTTTGTCAGATGCCTCCCTCCGCACAACATGCACGCTGGCATTTTCAAGCACCCTCACTTTGAGTCAACATATCCCCATCTGCTGCACACTCCACAGAAGTAATCCAGTCCAGCATTCATGAATCTCTCCACATCATACTTCACTCCTGCCACCCTCAAACCTCCCTTAGAAACGTTTTCGGCCATTTTACTTCCCTTGACCGCGAACACAACCGAAGATGTATTCTTTCCTTCCCCCTGCTTCTTCTGCACATCTTTCGGTCCTCCAATCCAGTTGATAGCGAGGGGCAACACCACCCCCTCATTCTCAGCCTGCAATTCTTGCCTCAATTTTTCAAGTCCACCTCCCGTCTTTTTCCCCAAATACCGATCAAAATTGACGCCATGCATTTTCACTCTCTCCCAGAGTTCATTTGTCTCGATGTCCACAATTCCTGCGTCCACATTTCTTGCTGCCTCAATCACAATCTCCCTATACCGAATCAACATTTCAGCCGTTGCTCCAGGAGTCGTAATTGTTGATAAGCATCTTTGGGTGTTCTTTGTAACTCCCTGAATGCGAATGAAATATGGGACCTTCGCCTCAAAAAGTGCTCTATTCACTTTGGACGAAATGTCCAAATCTTTCTTCTGAGAAAGGGGGAGGCCATGATCCCTCTTAAAGGTGACCCTTCTCTTCTCCATCGAATTCTGACCTGGAGAAATTGGCTTCATCTCCTCTTTCTTCTGCTGCCTTTTTACCTCGACAAAGCTGTCTCCCTTCCTCTTCTGTTGCTGCCCCAATTGTTGTTGTTGTTGTCACTGTTTGGGTTGCTTCTTTGGTGGTGGTGGTGCTGCCGCTCTCTGCGCCCATGTATCTTTCTTCTTTTCATCCGGCTTCTTTGCTGGTTGTTGATGTATAGGCTTCTTGACCTCCGGCTTCTTCTTCTCCCCTGCCTTTGGTCCCTTCGGTATTTCCTTCACCTCCAGTATTTTTACCTGCGTCTTCTTCTGTTCCGGTACTGCTTGTGCAATAGTCGGTCTCTTTGCAATCGTAACTTGTCCACTCGGGGTGAACCTCGGAAACTCCTGCCTTTTCCCCCCAGGTGGGATAATTGGTGCATGTCTAGATTCCTCCAATTCCTGTTCTTCCACCTGCATTCTCTCGAGCACATTGGCTACCTTCGCATTCTCTTCTTCCGAGAAAGTCGCTCCTGGCTCGAACTCGATATCGCTCATTCCCTCCATCTCCGGGGTGGCTTCTACCTGTTTCCTGCTTCACATTTCCGTCTTTTTCCTATCCTGATCTGCTGCATCCTCAAACCTCTTCACCACCCTATCTGTCAGCTGATCTATCATCTCTTCCATGCAACTCTTCATCGCATTTTCAATCATCTTGGCCATATTCACCAGTGCAATCTTAGCCAATCTTTTTTCGATTTTGCCCAACCTATCGTCAAGCTTTTCCGCCCTTGCCTCATCACATTCCCTTGCCAACTCCACCTCAGTAAGTATATTATAAGCAATTTTTTGTGTCGACCCAACTGCCGCATCCGTATGATTCTGCCTGGCAGCGATGTGGCCCGCCTGTTCGCCACACCACTCCGAATAGCTATGGTCATATTTCGCTTTATTGATCATAAAATCCGTCAGCCCATTAGGGTTCATAAGATACTCACCAATAAACGCCTTGAGATTAATCTCCTTATTCTCATTGGTCACCGCAACTGCAGGCTTGGCCCAATCAGCCTCCAACTGTTTCTTGCTAAGTGTCTGCGGCATATTCGGGATCGGTCGTTCGGGCGTTTCTGGCCTCTTCACTCCCTTCCCCTTATTGGGCTTTTTTCCCTTCTTTGTTGGCGTCATGTAGGGCGACTCATCCCTCCACTCCACCTCCGTCATCGCATCATCACTGCTGTCGCTGATTTCGAATTTTCTCGGAATGGGTGTGTAGACTTTCTGGGTCTCTTCCATTCCCCCCTCTTCCTCCACATGTTGGCTGGCATTTTCCTCCACTAAGATTTACCTCTGCGCAATGATTCCAGCACTCGCCCTGGGAGTCGAAAAAGGATCCTGGGGAAGAGCGCTCGGTGGTAGGCCCAAAAGGCTTCCCTCATAATTCGTAGTAGGCAAAGGAGATAAAATCCTCTCCCTCGGTGTCTGTGATGGAAAGGAAATTTCACTTCCCCCATAACTTGTAGTCGGTGGTGGCGACAAGGTAGAATCATCGTCGCTTGAAATCGTATAGACTTTCACTTTTCCAAGTCTATTTCCATTTTCATCCGCATTGACCGGAAGAACTGCTTCCATCATCTGCCCCGGGTGTCCCCCCTCTCTCACCTCCGCATTATGGATTCGTACTGCCTGGTTAAAGGCCTCTCTGGGCAAGGTGACAGCTCCTTCGTCACCTCCCAAATAACTTCCTAGCTCCGCCCGGTTAATCTCCGAGGTGGTAGCTGTTCCATCTGGGTCCGTAGGAAGCGGTCTGGTAATATCATGATGTCTATCGAGGACTTCCCCGATATGGCTTCTGGAGACGGCTGAAACCTCAGATGAAGCGGACTCCATCTTTTTCTCGAAATTTTCCTTCGCTCTCTTAAGCACCTCCTTAAGAGGAAGCTCTGGTTGTTATTTGGCTCCGAAGAAGCTCATCATTGTCTGCTTCTAAGCGGTTGAAGTTCATTCAACTGAAAACCGAAGCAAAAATTTTCTCGCGATGTCAAACTTGATTGCATAAAATCGGTCTTGGCAAAACTAAAAAATGGTGTGGTGTGTTGTCGGAGGTGTGTTTTTTAGCGGGTACCATGGTACGTCACTCGAGGATGAGCCTGGGCCAAATTGGGGTCAAAATTGTGAGCGCTTTGCTTACATGGATGTCGGCAATCAGAGCGTATCCCGAGTTCTGCCAAGGTTTAGGACAAACCCCCCACGCGGGACTTGGTGCCGTATATAATAGTCTCGTAACTACTATTTTCTCCCAGACCCCAATTGATCGATCCACTAGAGTGCTGCGCCAGCAGCAGTACGAGACTACCACTAGAGCACTCTAGAAGGTACCCAAAGAAGAATAGCATAGGTAGTATAGTGAACGGGCCGAACCGCAGACCCTCACCATAGCTACTTTTTCTTGAGGCTTATCCTCACTTCTTCTCTTTGCCTCTAATATATACTTCATCTCGATCTTACAATCACTGTCCTCTCGTATATTTCCGTCTTTCTGTTCTGTTCTCCCCCTAGATCCCAATTCTTTGGTCTAGCCAAAGAATTGTGAATCTCTAAACCACCAAAGTTACTCCTTGTCCCGCTGTTAAGCCCACTCAGCTAACATAGGATTTTTCATCCTATAAGAATTTAGAAGGGGGGGGGTGGCTAGGGGTATACCATAGATCACAAGCCCGGAGATACTAGAATCCGTTATGGGATTCTGGTCACAATAATCAAGAAATGAGCGGAGAAATCCATTTGATAATATTCATGTACGAGTGCAAACCTGTGAACTAACTAAAAAACGCGTGCACTGTGTGTAGTAGTGCTTCGGAAGTATGAAAATGTATGGCAGCGTAGATGCACATAACTATGGATGTAAGCTAGATAGGTTGATAGCGAGAGTGGGAACCTTGTTGTAAGCCAACCCACGCCTACCATCTCGGCAGCGGCAATACTTCTTGATAGCGTCCGCTAGAGGTTAGACTACTGAAATTTATGGGCTTGGACGAAATGCTTTTCATTACGGGTGAGAGAAGTTTGAGGGAGGATCGACTTATACGTTGGATGCAAGACCAGGATCCATTATCGCAATGAGCATTGTTCGACTACACTGAACCGAGGTTAAATCCGAACAACGGCTATGTTTGGTCTCAGCCTTTGATCCATGTTTGGACCGGCTATTTGTGAATATTGGCCTCAACTGGGGTGTCACAGAAGTCGGACGGAATGTAGAGTGGGAACATCATTACTAAGTGAATTCAATTCATACAGTTAAGCTTTGACCGATAAACATCCAGCGCAAAACAAAATTTACCTCTAGATATCCTAAAAAAAACCGATCATTTGTCTGAAAACACGTTTGAACATTGCCCACCATTTCCAAAAGGCAATTAATTGCACATTTCCACTTTACGAAGAGACAGAGTCTACCCCTTCGTTCGACGCTATCTCTTCGCTCGATGTTCCATAAACCTCTACCCAAGTAGCTGCTTCTCGTGTATACTCATGCTCCTCACCATAAAAGCGCCTGTTACCATCCACAAGGTCCTTTGCCCACCTAAACGCGTCGTGGGGCCTCTCCAACCATTCGTAAGTTCTCATAACGTCATAAATCGCACTCAACGTTTCAGCATGTACAAGACCATATAAATTTGTGCATCCCTCGAAACTGTGCATTGCCCACTTTAATGCATCTTCGAATCTTTCTAATTTCGTGTAAACTGCCCTCAACTTGGATGCCTGCTTTATAGCACGAATATTTGCCAGGCCAAACATTTCCTCGTAACCACTTTGAGCGCGATGATGGAACTCTAGAGCCTTTTCGTATTGGCATAAGGCGCGGTAAATATTGGCAATGTTGGATAGTGTAATAAATGTACCCAGGTGCTTCTCATTCCCCAACCTAAGTTTCCCGTCCAAGCTCATCGTGAGATATTCCAGTGCTTTATCAAATTCACCCCGTTCGCAGTATATGACACTTAAATTGTTGGTAATTATGCTGAAATCTCCATCTTTGGGACCAAGGGATTCTATGCAGCCTTGCAGACACCGGAGTTGCAGCTCAAGTGCATCGTCGAGTCCTCCCACTCGTCTAAGGGCTGTGGCTATCGTATCCATGGTTCCTAACGTATGTCTGTGATGTTCACTGAGCAATGCCACCTGTTTAGCCAGAATTTCTTGGGCTTCTTCGACCAGCTCGAGATTACTGGAATTCTTGTTGGATTGCTGCAATTTCATGTATAGCAATTGCTCCTTTGTGTGGAGGGCATCAGCGCGCACATTGGAGCTCTGGTCGGGCAGCATTTCGTACAATCCATCGGCAGTTTGGAGGACCTGGATAGCTTGGTCGCCGCGTCCCCAATGATAATTTAAAAGACCTAGTTTGTAGACAACCAGGGCCAGTCTTACGTCTACCACATCGCCCTTCTTAACGCTATAGCTGAGATATTCCGATATATACTCATAACATAGCCCAAGATGAGTCGTGATGCTTTTCTCGAAGGTCCAATGCAAGTCTTTCCTGAGATGACTTTCTACTTCAACCGCGGTTCCAACCAAACAAAGCGCCTCCCTTGCGCCTTCCTCGCGCAATACTTGTTGCCGCTCTGAATTCTGTTCATGGACAACCGAGTTTCCATCGTGACATGACTCACGAGCCATGACTTGTACAAGCGGGTGCATCCATAACGCCCGGCCGTCTTCGTTTGGAGATGATTTACGCTTCATGAGAGAGAATTTGACAAGGTCATCAATTGAGTCATCAAGTCGAGATCTATCTAAATATACACTTAGCCTACGTTTGGTTGGCGTCTCAGTGCTAGATGCTACCGATAAGCGAAATCGCCAGACGTACCGTGGCTTAACCAATGCATAGCCTGGATACCTCTGTATAGCAGCTCCTCTGGGATACCGTCGCCACTCAGGAATGCACAGAGACGGAGCAGGCCGATGGCATCTGGATTTTGTCGATGCACGGCTTCAACTGAGAGCTTCCAACATGAAAACACTCCGCCTGGGTATGATGGGAAGGGTCTTCCCATCACCCGGCTGAGGTTCCGGGTGAGCCTTCCCAAATATCCAACGAAGTCGTCCGCCATCGCCAAAATGTATGCTGCAGCTTGCGCCAGTGCCAATGGAAGTCCACCGAGAATGTCGACGATTTTACATGCTGCATCTCTGGCTTGACATATTCTGTCAGCACTCGCGTGTCATGCAGTCAACAAGCCCCAGGTAACCAAAGTTTTCCTACCTTCATGGGTCAAATCATCAAGTGTTTTGTTAATACCTTTCGAGAAGTTTGTGAGCGTCTGTTCATGAGAAATTTGAGGTGGTGAGGAGCCACCTTTAACGAGCAAGTCCAGCCCTGATGCTTTTTCAATCTCTGGAATTTCTATAAAGTCGCCATGGAAATGAGCGGCCATCTCCCTGTCTCTCGAAGTAACAATGATATTGCCATGGCAACATGGAGGAAGTAAATCAAGTGGATTAAGCCAACTCATGTCATCATATCCGTCAATTACTAAACACCAGTTTGCGTTTCCATCTTTTGACAGCCAGGTACGGACCATTTCCCATACGGACTGACCGGTATCTATGATCAGCTTCCCAGATGAATTAATATTTCCCGGGACTCCAAGATCCGCAGCTATTCGTGGAAAGTCAGCTGAACCTCGATACTTAGTAGCATAATGACAGATAAGATTTTCCATAATCCGCAGGCTGCTGAGGTCTACTGTCTCTTTGTTGGCAGCATTGATCCAGAATACACTACTGTCTTGCGAGGCATAGCAGTACGCGTATTCTAGAGCAATTTGTGACTTACCAATCCCTCCCAACCCTGTCAAAACGACAACTCGGCGGAGGCTACTGATCTCTGTTCCCTCGCCTAAAAAGCATTGCCGGATCTGTGCAAGAATATCCCCACGGCCGCAGAACTTCGGATCTTGAGGTAAAGGGAGCTTAGTTGGGACCCGAAATTCCGAGAAGGCAACCGACTGTTGGAAAACGAGCATTCCTTCTTCGGTCAGTCCACTGAAACGCACGCGTACCCATTAAATCCACTCACTTTGGAAGCAGAACTTTGTCATATTTTCGAGGTCGGTAGTGTATCCGTTCAGATCCCTAATCAAAGAACGAAGCTCTTCATGACCCGAAAATACCCACTCATAACGATGGTAGGTTGAGAGGGTTTGTTGGTATTGCTCGGCTTTCTTCTCCATTTGACTGACCATTGCATGCACCTCAGGAACAGCAAGCTCGAGATCACGAGAATGTTTCAAAACCGTACTTCCACTATTGCTTGACAATGGGAGGTTCGTAAAGGATGACGCTGCCTGTTTAGAGAGGGCAATCACAGAGCCACCACGTGAAGGTTTAGGGGACGGAACCAGTAGCTTAGAGCCATTACTGTCCGATGCCTCTAGTTGAAATAAGCCCTTAAACCAGTCATGTTTGCGTCGTCTTCGCGCGGCTTCGTCGGGGTTGTTGGTTTCTGTCAACTGGATCGAGGTCGAGGAGCTGGGCTGCTCGTCCGGACTGACACACTTTATCCCGTACTTTGATTGTAGCAGTTCAACCTTTGCAAAGACTTCTGCAATGGATGCTAATGTCTCGAGTATCGTGATATATCTTCGAGGATCTCGCTCAAAGACTGCCCACAAATTGCCCCCAACTTTACCCAGATCATGAATCCAGTCTTCAAGACGGTGTCGGGCGACTTCAAGGTCATGTTGGCGCTGACGCAATTTCTTACCAGCTGCCTGGGCTTCTGAAAATGCTTTGTAACCTTCGATTGAGACCTTCAGCAGCTGCCCAACTACCGCAGGTCCCGCGAGCATAACCCCTGCTACTTCAAAGCCCGACATTGCAAATACTTAGTCGTCTGCAGCTTACCATGGTTAGCTGCACTACCAGAAAGATTTACAGTAGACAAATTCTAACAACTTACTAAGGTATTCTAGTCTTCTCCGTCGACTTGAAATCAAAGGTGAGGTTATCTAGGACGATCTCAGTCTTCAATAGCGGGGTAGCCTTATCTCGCTGAGTTCACACATAGGAGCCGCCTTTTCTGGTTGCGAATATCTGTTGTCTGATAGGATGATATTCAACGACGTGACCTTTGCGGCTGAGAGTGGGGTCTGTGGTACCACACTTCGTTTCTTCAATTCCAATAGGTTGTCGGGATTCGCCACATATGCAGAAACACAGCCCATGTTTCGAAATTGTTAATACTCACGAAGCTCTCTCATAGGTTGACTGCCGGTATGTACCACTCAAGTACCTCCCTCGTGAAATCCAAACATTGAAATTCAAGTCCACGAGTTTCATTTCAATCACAAAGTGTTTTATATATGCATGGAATGTGCATAACTATGCCTGCAGTTTCCTCTAGCTCTCTAATTTATAATGTGACAAATATTCATTAAGCAGGTGGGGGAAAAAGAGTGTTTTTGTGCACTTTCATGGCAGCTGGGACCAACCAAGATGAGTACCACCACCGTGTCCATCACTAACCAGCTCATACACTATCTCCAGCATTTCACGGGGAGCAAGCTAGTAACGGTGACTCTTAGCTAGCCGGGAGCTGTCTAGAGACTGTAGAGATAGAAACCGGAAGCTAGCTGGGGATAGTGACACTAGGTTAACTAACAGCTAACTAAAGACGGCTAAGCCCGGCTACCTCAAGTCCTAATAAGGCAGCGAAGCCGCCTCTAGTGCCAGTAATCAACATGGAGGTAAAGGTTTAGGTTTGCTCCGTGATTGTATTGCTCGTTCTCATCTGGAAGCAAAGTAGCTTTTCCATAACCAGGGTTTCGCGGGTGCGCCTAATGAGGAAGTCGAGGCTATTTCTCCTGAGAATATTTTCGGGCCGGTGTCCCAAGAGTGCCATTGAAACCAAGCCCTTCGATACTATTACGCCAGTTGACGATTCCGCGAATCGGGTTCCGGTACAATCAATAAGCGACATCCAATGATCAAGCTCCATGTGCACCTACAGCTGTAAATATTTCCTTGCATTATAAATTCCGTTCCAATGAGAACTGCATTTTTACCTTACAAGAAGATAGCAGTTGCTTCCTTTGGGCGAGATCGTTGCATTATCCGCCGAATATGCTGAAATGTAGCTGATTAGAAACGCAGTCAGTAGGTGAAGGATTACAACCCTCGCCCTCCCAAGGAATGTTTATACTACCCGGCCTGAGGTACTGGCACAATCCATGGGAGAGATTATCGAACTCGCAGTTGTCTCCAGCATCGGTGGTGCGAGAGGATGGAATTAGTCTCTAAATATCAGGGTTGAAGTAGCGGCGATGGGAACGAATTCGTGAGCATCCTTTGTCTACTTCAGGAATCGTTATTATAGCTTACCTGGCAAACTGGCTTAGCAAACGTACGGACAATCTCGCACAGCCGAGCTTCCGGTAAAGCTAGTCAAATATGTCGACTCTAAGGGATATATACGAAAAAAAACTGAAGCCTAACTGCGGGTTACAAGAGAGAAGATTCAGCCGAAGAGGATGGACTGTGTGTGAAACTGGTGGTGCTGCGCTGTGATTCGGAGAAGGTTTGACGTTGAATTAGAGTTATTTAGTCTCGGAATCCTGGCGGACACACCAAGACTAAAGCGACATGCTGCGTCACTAACCCATTGTTGCAAAATCACAACTCACAACTCACCCCTCTTACACTAGAAATTGTATCTGTTCTACCCCACCAACCAAGTTTCTCACTTGGCCAAGAGGACGTTCTGTTGACCAAGAGGATATCCCCTCGACTAAGAGGGCAATTTGGTCGGGGGGGCGTCCTGCCAGTCAAGATTCTTGGCCGGTGGGTAGGATGTCTCCTGCCTGGCAAGTGATATACTTAGTGGGTTGGATGCTTCCTGGCGGCAGTGGTGGAGTTTGAAACCACCGGCCTGTGAAAAATATTAACAATTGCCTTGAAAGTTCAACCACCTATGCCTTCACTTGTCATCTAATTTCCATTTTCCTGTGCCCAAAAAAGGATTCTTGACCAACAGACTGCTTTCAGGCGTCGAAACAATTCATCTACTACTCTAGTTAGGCCTCAAGCTGGTTGGAAGCTTCTATTCTTTGAGTGATTCTAGCAGAACGAGTTGATATTCGCCCAGGAGAGTTACAGGCTGCCAGGCTTTTTGTGGCATAGGTTTTTCAAATGGAGGCCGGGCCTAGCCTGCACCAAGGTAGGCCCCAGATGTTGTGGCCGGCTTGATCTGCAGGCCGCTGAAAAGCCTGGCGGGCTTAGGAATACTGATACCATCATCACACTGGCGCTCCAGCAAAGTACATTACTTTCCTGCCAGGAGATATCCTACCCACCAACAAAGAATCTTGCCCAGTAGGACGCCCTGCCAGCCAAGCTACCCTCTTGGTCAAGCGGGAAACTTGGTCGGTGGGGTAGAACATATCTAGTCAAATACTCGCGGCGACGGCGAGAACAGTGTATTTGAAATACCGCCGAACCGTTTTTTCGGCTCGGCTATATTTCGCTGGCGGGCTACGACTACAAATTCCTAATGTGGTTCGAGCTCAGGAGTAGAGCATGCTAAGCTGTATTTTCCCTTCTATTTTCGTTCCACACCTCACGACCACCACTTCCAACCTCCGCCCTCTATCTCAACACACCGCTGAATGCAAACATACCGAGTTTATTCGCTATACGAAAGCAACAAACGCATGACGTATCCCAGTTACCGCAATACCCCTGGCCAGCTATTCTACCTGATCGACCAGACATCATGTTACGGAAGTCCTTCGCAGTTCCTTCCTTCTACTACGTGTGCTCTACCCGAGAGTGGTCAGTTTCTTTCGCAACGGGGTGTACAGCATCTCGCAGCACTAACTACTACTTACCACTCACCGTCCAATCGAGGAAGCTACCGAACTAACTCAGTCCTCGGCGCGCAGCTCAGACACGGGTTGTTTCAGAACTCTCTCTCACAAGTTATCACGCCCTCGTCCATGGCTACCCACTCCGACAACGACCATCACCCTAGGAAGTCGTAGGGCGGTTTTCGGGAACAGTGTTAATTCTAGTCTCGAACCATTCCTGAGGTTCGGGCAGACTTCCCACATCCGCTCCCTTCTTACGTCAACTTTGGTGGCATGGTACTGTGGAGGTGTGTGCCCTCCTTGGTTATCAGTGTTTGGGTTAGAGGTTTCCTTCAGTGAAATGAGGATATGATTCCCGTAGGCCGCTGTGCCTGTCTACTTAATGCACCAGAATGCAGCTTGAGCCTCTTCAACTACTTAGCAACTGTGATTCCCCGCCTCCGCCTTCAAACATGATACTACCCGAGGATAAGCTTTTATATTATCCAATAGAAGTTTATTCTTACGTATATTCACGTCGGTATCACTACCAACCATAAGTACAACCGCAAACCACAAATACAATACACCCCAATTCCAAGTCCAATACAGTCCAAACCCCCTCCAACGCCACGCCACCCCCCTACAAAAGCGCAAACTGCGCCACCGTACCCCCCCGCCCCTCCCCACTCCGATCCCCCTCAATCCTCAACTTAACCCACCGTCCCCTCTTCTCCTCCTCCAGCTCCACAACCGTCGTATTCCCAATCTGCATCACAACCTTCAACGCATCCTCCTTCTTCCAGGGCGCACTAACCTTCACGCTCTCCGCTCTATGAATCTCTTCCCACTCCCCCTCCTTATCACTAACAAACACACTAAATTTCCTTGGCGGCAATTTCGCCCAGTTCATACTAATCGTTCTGAACCCTGTGCTCTGTCCGAGGTCGACAACAAGGTCAGCGGGGGCGGGGGAGATGGGGCGCCACTGCGTGTGATTACTCCCGTCTATCGCGCCAACCGGGAACTGGCCAGGTACGTATGGAGAGGTGGAGGTGGCGACTTTACACTCCGCCTTATTCCCGGGGATGTCTGTGCCGTTTAGGTCGGGACGGCGGGTGGGGATGGTGAGGGTGTCGCCGGGGAGGAGGGGGTAGTCGCCTGCATTGGGGTTGCGGGTGGCGATACGGACAGTGACTGGGCCGCTACCGCGGCGACGGCGGGTGATGGTTGTGTTATCGGGGCTAACATGGACGTCGAAGGCCGCGCCACGATGTTTCATCCCCTTCACTATAACTCCACCTTCAAGCTGTGGAGGGATCGAAGGGTCAAGATAGAATGCGTCGAGTCGGGGACGGTACCCCGTGAACCCGTGTGTAGGGATCTGCAAGAACCCGCCGTGTCCGGTAAGGAATGTGAATGCTGGATTCGTATTACCGTTCGCATATATATCGTCTAAGATCTGCTCCGAGAACTGGAAGTATGGTTCGCGGAGGTACGGTTGGGAGGCGTAGATGAAGTAAGTCCAAGATGCGCATCCGTGCGGGGAGAGGTCTAATGCGCCGATCGCGAACATGGCCCAGGTCATTGCTGGCCCGTCTGATGACTGTGCGCGCGCGTAAAAGTCCAGGTCGTTTAAGGCTTGGCTTTCATTGAGGCGGAATTCGAGAGGGTAGTTGATGAGGACTACGTCTGCTTGCTTGATCTCCACGCTGCCATTCATGGTTGCGTACTCGGGCACGATTCCGGCATCGGTGTTGTACGGGATGAACATTTTCTGGTAGATGTCGGCCCATTTGGCAGGTGCGGTGGCACCGACGACGGTGGCGGCTTCCTGTGCGATCCGCATAATCACTTTGACTCCGGCGTTGGTGAAGGCGCCGTTGTCGACGTGGTTGGCGTATTCATCCTATCAAACTGTGAGCAAATTCTCAAGAAAGCTGTGATTCGGGTTTCTTACGGGATCGGTCATGTTGTTGACTACATACATCCCCTTCTTCAGACCATCCTCTTCATCCGTCTTTGCCGATTTCACGAGTCCGGACCACATCTCGGCGACAGCCTGAATGACAGGCCAGCCCTTCTCCTTGAACCAGACCAAGTCTCCGGTCGTCAAAAACTGATGCCAGTGCACAAGAGCAATATCCGTGTTAAGATGGTATTGGTAATCTGCGCAGGGACCCGTGCCAGTGCAGTTTCCATATCTGGCGCTGGTCCACGGGTACAGAGCTCCGGGAAGTCCATACTCCTTCGCATTTTTGCGTGCCTGAGGCAGCAATCGGTACCGGTAGTTGTTGATAGAAGCGGCATGTTCAGGGTGGAGAACAAGAAGACCCGGCAACATCCACAGATCCGCATCCCAAAACACCAATCCGGCATATGAGTCGCTAGTCAAGCCGCCGACCGAAATGGAGTTATCGCCGATGCCGGATCCCTCGCTTTCGGATCGAACGTTGGACAACAGGTGGAATAGAGATGCCCTGGTGGAGATTTGCAACTCCTCGACGTCTTTACCCGGAATCTCAATATCTCCATCCTCCCACAGAGCCCCCCAGCAAGCCTGGTGTTCCGCTACGAGTTTCTTCCATCCGACCTTCTTTGCTTTCAGCGCTGCGTTGAGAGCTGTCTTTCGCGGATCTGGGAATGCGTCCGTTGAAGCAATTCCGACGTATTTCAAGACTGCCAATTTCTGACCCTTGCTAAGATCTACAGCGTATTCCTGAGCAATCGTACTATCATTTCGTGAAACCCAGGGGCGAGCCTCGGCATTCTTCCTGCTATTCTTTACAACTGCTTTGGCGCCGTATGCAAAATCGAGCGTAGAGAATTCGTAAGCAGTGACATTCTGGATACCATCAGGGTGAACACCAGTCCAGATGAGGTCATCGCTCTTTTCGACAGCCATGCCAGCAGGGTCAGTTCGTTGCGCGCCTGCACCGTCCAAAACATCCGTAATGATCAACTGCGCCTCGTCCGAGGAACTGATCTCAATCTTCATCATCCCCAGATTGATCCTGCACCGATGCGCAAGAACCGTAAATTTCAGGTCATATACAGGCCCACTCTTGACGGGTCTCCACTTGACACTGGTAGTGACGATTCCATCCTTGAGCGACATTGTCTGGTGGTAGGATTCAATCTCATCTTCATCCACGCCAGGAACGTAGGCATGTTTTCCGTCCGCTGTAGCAACCACGAATGAGCTCCACGTAGGGATACCTGAGATGACGCTCTCTCCGCCGTTTCTCAACAGCTCGGGGAAGTTCGTTCGAGTAGTATTCCGTTGCGAGTCCCAGAAGCCGGCGATCGTCGCGACTGTCTGGCGAGGGTTGTCTAGCGGCCAGCCATTGATGGGCCATATGTGGCCGGTCTCATTATGTATTCTCTACTACAAGTCAGCATACACTCCAATCCCGACGGACAAGTAGAAAACACACCCAGTACCCAACACCCTCAGCCGTCAGTCTACTACCGTGGTATCCATTCGCAATATACGGTTGTACCTGGTACGCATTCTGCACCAGCACATGAGTTCCCAGCGTCCACGTGTCGGAATCATATTCGGTCATATTCGCGGGGCGGGAGACATTGAGGAAGTCGTTCAGCGGGGGAGCGCCGACCTGGCGTTCTTCCAATTGTGCGGCGTCCCATGGAAATCCGAATACGAAAGTAGCGAGCGAAAGTAGCACCGCGAACGAGGCAAGGACTATTGCCATGATTGTTTTCCGTCTCCAATAGCAGTGAAAGTGCGCGACACGAGCTGCTTCGTCGCAATCGTCTGGGTGATAGACGTCGTCGTCGTCGTAGGAGAGAGGTGTGTCAGGAGATTGAACGATCGCGAGGGGAATTCGCTTCGGTGCATTGAGTTTAGAAATTGTGGTCCTGAAATTTCGGGCGAACGTATTATAGTGTTTCCCAACAGGATGTTCCCGGCTGTCACCTCCCCCCGCATTCTCGGCACCGGCAGAAAGGAGCGCCGATGAAACGTCCATTGGTGGGAGATGTTGCATAAGCGGTGATCGCATCGGGGCGTGGTACCAGACTCCGAACGACTGCACCGAAATCAAGGTTTTCTAAATAGATACAAGCCAAAACGAACCCCCTAGATCGCCTTAGCATATGTACATCGCAGGTGCTGATCCTTTTTTCACGCATGATGGGATAGATAGCGATGGTTGGTTTATCATAGTGAACTGCATCATCATAGTGAACTGCATCGTTCATTCACAGATGCAAGGAAGTCTAGGCGGGAGTCTACTTACCAACTCCGGTACTCGAACAACAAAGCGAGAGCGAAAGCGCCTCTGGATATTAGTGGAGACGCGGCCACATATAAGTTATCTGTAGTACGCAGTCGCAAGAACGAGCGCCCAAAACCGAAGCAAAAAATTTCGTTCCCCCTTGGTAGCACCGCTTAACGGGTCACGTCGTGTCCACGAGCGCAAGGCACGGGAACAATAATTCGCCGCTACAACACGTGGCAGGGCTCAGAATAACAATAACTGCAGATGGTGTGGACGGCAAGAGTCAGGAACACTGCAAGCGCAGCAGCTGGACAAAACAAAAAACACAGAGCTGGAGTGTGGTGGTGGGGAAGGGTGGTGGGGAGCTCAAAAGAAGGCTGTGCTTTGTACGTCAGCCAAGCATTCCTGTCTAACATTCGGACGACGGCACTGGCCATCCGCTGCTTTCTTATCCCCGCACAGCGAGACAGTACCACTCTTGCTTAGGTACTTTCCACGTCGTCACAAACACGCATACCGGTGATCGCGGTACCGGGAGCCATCATCGTGCATTAGGAAGGTGTCCCCCGCATTCTCTCCCGTTCTCACTCGGTGCGCATTGGAACCTAACCCTGCCTCGCGTCACCGCCGGTTCTCGGTTATCCTGCAGCCCAGATGGTGATCTGGAAGTCGCTGGAATAGGTCTGGATTTGCTCTGTACGGGAGCTAGAGTAAGATTACGGCACGGTGAAGGCAACTACAAGCAGTATGAGCCAGAGTGGATCGCTGCTTAAGATCTACCAGGACGCAAATTTTTCGTTTTTTCTTACTGTACCTAGTCTGTCAAACTGCCTTTTCAAGCTGGCTACCGGCCAAAATAAAAATGATGTGGATAAGGCGGGCTATTTTAAATGCGCCGGATATCATCGTTCGGAACTTGGAGTTTTTACCGGAGACTTCTAACATCTGAATGAATCATACCACCCGAGAAAGCGTAATATAAATGAACAACCTAGCTACCTATCCCCTCCCTACTCCAATAGAGCCTCATATCCGTTATCAAAGAGAATTGATAAGCTGTTCACTGATTTAATAAATTTCTTTACTAGATCCTGGCTCGTTGGTGATCACATGTACTATCTTGCTTTGTAGATACCGTAACAAAAGTCGCAACTCCAATAATCAAAAACACAGCGCACCCCCTCAACGGTCTTTCTCAAACTCCTCGATTTCCATAATTTACAAACTCGCGATGTGTTCTAATACCCCACCTTAAAAAAAACATTCCATCTCAGATGCCTAGCCCTATGAAGTCCCCTTCCCCCAAGCACCATCCACAACATGCATGAAGCCATGAAGACTGACTATCGATCAACATTCCATCTCAACACGTGCGGTGACGACGGTCCGGGGTTGTAATCTGACGATAGTATCCGCTTGGGCTGTTTTCTTTTCTGAGAGTGCTATGAGGGACTCGCTCAGCCATGTATCTGCTGGGACCGAAGTGGTCGGCGCAAGACTTGTGCGAGACAATACAGTGTCGAGCAGGACGGAGTGGTCATTAGTTCAGCGAGCACGGACAGACCCATCCACAATAGTGCTGCTGTTCAAACTGCTTCTTGAACTGATGTTGTTGCTTAGAAACGAACCCGGGCTCGTCCCAGGCCAGGAACCTCACAGCGTTCCTAAGCGGAGGCCTGTAGATCCAGCCAGCCCGGTCACAATCTACTGGCCACCCTTGGCACAGGCCTAGCCATTTAGGAACACTGGAATATCCTCTGATAACGGAGGGGCGATAATAACTCGACGAGCCTTCAAATATGAGTCGACTATCACTCCCGTATGCTAGGCGAGGTGGGTTGGTATACTGCAGCAAGCAGAAATCATAATCACCCAGGGTCCATCATGTTCGATCATTTTTAGCCTGTGTACAACACAGACTGGGTTCGAATGTGATATTTGCGCATCTTGGGTGCGGGCAGCGGTAGTTGGTTGAATGCATAATGTGTGTCGTTGGAGCAGTTGACGTTATGATGCCCAGCATTTATTGAGGGATATGACTTCACCATCAGCGGTTATGATTACCAAACTCCTCCTCAGTTTCTTTGCGCAGGCAGATTACGCACTCCAAACGGTGGCGTTCGGAGGGGAGAAGTTCACCGAGCTCGTCGTGGGAGACCTGGAGCATAGCGTTGATGTTGGCTATCTGAATGGTAGGCTCCATCGCATCTCCAGCGTTCTGCAAAGGTTTAGCGATGGTGGCTTGAATCTTTTGTTGAGAATACGCTTTCTAGCAGGGCCATATATCTTTTCAAACATAACATAAGCATGACGATGCGATATGCACATTGCTCAGCAGAGCGGCTTCCCAGGCAACAACCTAAAAACAGGAGCAACAAATATAATCTGTGCCAGCAGGCAGTATGGCACTTGATAGTTTCGTCCCACTAATTGTAAAAGTCAGTCTCATCCAATGTAGGAGGAGCTGCAGGTTATCGCGAGCGGAGTGTTCGCCTCCCTTGAGCTCCTTTTCAGTCAGGTTGTCTGTACGGTGATATAAATCGTTTCTTAACTCCAGATAAGTGTAGAGACCTAATACTTATAGAAAGTACCATGCGAGTGGCCAGGCTCGTCGCGACTGGTCCTACTTCCTTAGCGGCCCTGCACAGATATATTCATGAATAAGGCTTTCTTTTGAAGAATGATGCGCTTGGTATGGTAAGCCTTGCTGAGATCTTCTGCGGCTTGTTGCCATTAAGCCAGCGGATCGTAACGGACAAATCCGTTTTCGGGCTTTTTTTTTGGGGGGGGGGGGGTCGCGGAGAT
>Ga0307512_10001569_pt1 | contig 32009 bp, 31 predicted proteins | sample 14_EM_MG_FD_200267 | JGI IMG/M metagenome (GOLD analysis project Ga0307512, IMG submission 200267) | Populus trichocarpa ectomycorrhiza microbial communities from riparian zone in the Pacific Northwest, United States - 14_EM | ecosystem: Host-associated > Plants > Roots > Unclassified | place... | reverse complement strand
GCAGTCGGCAATGCACAGGACAGACCGAGCTAGTGGCGCCGTACAGCAGCCGCGGTACAAGATGACCGCCCCGTACTCCCGCGGGAGGGCCGCCCGTTCACCCCGGAGTCTGCTCCCACTGTCAGAGACTCCCCGTACCGTTGAGTCATGGATCTTCGACTGCCCCGCTTGGGCGGGTTGCTGCGGAGGCCCCGACGGCTGATCGCCGCCGGGGCCGCCGTCGTAGTGCTCGCCGGAGCCGGGACATGGACGGCCGTCGCCTCCGACGACGCGCCCGCGGTGCACCGCGCCGACCGCGTCATGGCCGTCGACGGCGTGCGCATCGACACCTCGTACTTCACCTCCGGCTCGAGCGGCCGCAGGCCGGCCGTCCTCCTCGCGCACGGCTTCGGCGGCCGCAAACAGGACGTACGGCAGCAGGCGGAGGATCTGGCGAGAGACGGATACGCGGTGCTGACGTGGTCTGCGCGCGGCTTCGGCAAGTCCACCGGCAAGATCGGGCTGAACGACCCGAAGGACGAGGTCGCCGACGTCTCCAAGCTGATCGACTGGCTGGCGAAGCAGCCCCAGGTCCAGCTCGACAGGACCGGCGACCCGCGCGTGGGCGTCGCGGGCGCCTCGTACGGCGGAGCGATCTCCCTGCTCGCAGCGGGGTACGACCACCGGGTGGACGCCATCGCCCCCGCGATCACGTACTGGAACCTGGCGGACGCCCTGTTCCCGGACGGCGTGTTCAAGAAGCTGTGGGCCGGAATCTTCATCAACTCCGGCGGCGGGTGCGACAAGTTCCAGGCCGAGCTCTGCCGGATGTACGAGCGGGTCGCGGAGGCGGGCAAGCCGGACGCGCAGGCGCGTGAGCTGCTGGCCGCCCGCTCCCCGTCCGCCGTCGCCGACCGCATCAAGGTGCCCACCCTCCTGCTGCAGGGCCAGACGGACTCCCTCTTCCCGCTCGGCCAGGCCGACGCGGCGGCGAAGGCCATCAGCGCCAACGGCGCGCCGGTCGACGTCGACTGGATCGCCGGCGGGCACGACGGCGGCGACATGGAGGCGAGCCGCGTCCAGACCCGCGTGCAGACGTGGTTCGACCGCTACCTCAAGGACGAGAAGGGCTCGGACACGGGCCCGGCCTTCCGCATCACCCGCACCGGAGGTGTCGACTCCACCGACGGCGCGGCCCTGCTGCGGGGAGCGAGCGACGCCACGTATCCGGGCCTGGAGAGCGGACAGCGCCCCGTGCCGCTGAGGGGCACGGAGCAGAGCTTCGACAACCCGGCCGGCGCCAGCCCGCCCGCCGTCTCCGCCCTGCCCGGCCTCGGCGGCTCCGGCGGACTCGCCCAGCTGTCCTCGCTCGGCGTCGGGGTGTCCCTGGACTTCCCCGGCCAGTACGCGCAGTTCGAGTCGGCGCCGATGACCGGCAACGTGCGGATCACCGGATCGCCGACGGCCACCGTCCACGTGAAGTCGACGAGCGAGGACGCCGTGCTCTTCGGGAAGGTGTACGACGTCGGTCCCGGCGGCAGGACGCCCGTGCTGCCCTCGCAGCTGGTGACCCCCGTCCGCGTCGAGGGTGCGAAGGCGGGCAAGGACGTGACGATCACGCTCCCGGCCGTCGACCACGAGGTCGAGCAGGGCCACCGCCTGCGCCTGGTCCTCGCCTCCACCGACCTGGGCTACGCCTCTCCCACGACCCCGGCGACGTACACCGTGTCCCTGAAGGGCGACCTGAAGGTGCCGACGGCACCCGGCGTGACCACCGCGGCCGCCCCGCTGCCGTCCTGGGTGTGGTGGCTCCCGCTGGCCGGAGCGGTGATCGCCCTGGCCCTGCTGCTGTCGGGCCGCCGCCGCACGAGCGCGGCACCCCCGGAGCCCGGGCTCGCCGAAGTCCCGCTCCAGATCACGGACTTGAGCAAGCGGTACGCCAGGTCGGCGGACCGCTACGCGGTACGGGACCTGTCCCTCCGCGTGGAGAAGGGCCAGGTCCTGGGCCTCCTCGGGCCGAACGGCGCGGGCAAGACCACCACCCTGCGCATGCTGATGGGCCTGATCAAGCCGGACGGCGGCGATATCCGCGTCTTCGGCCAGGCGATCCGCCCCGGCGCCCCGGTCCTGTCCCGGGTCGGCGCGTTCGTGGAGGGCGCGGGCTTCCTCCCGCACCTGTCCGGCCGCGAAAACCTGGAGCTGTACTGGCAGGCGACGGGCCGCCCGCCGCAGGACGCACACCTGGAAGAGGCCCTGGAGATCGCCGGTCTCGGCGACGCGCTCGCCCGAGCGGTGCGCACCTACTCCCAGGGCATGCGCCAGCGCCTCGCCATCGCCCAGGCCATGCTCGGCCTCCCGGACCTCCTCATCCTCGACGAACCGACCAACGGCCTCGACCCGCCCCAGATCCGCGAGATGCGCGAGGTGCTCATCCGGTACGCGGCGGCCGGCCGCACGGTGATCGTCTCCAGCCACCTCCTGGCAGAGGTCGAGCAGTCCTGTACCCATCTGGTCGTCATGGACCGCGGCCGCCTCGTCCAGGCGGGCCCGGTGGCCGAGATCATCGGCTCCGGCGACACCTTGCTCGTCGGCCTGGCGGCCGACATCGCGGACCCCGTGGTGGAGAAGGTGGCGGCCCTGCCGGGCGTCGAGTCGGCGGTACGGACGGACGGGGGCCTCCTGGTACGGCTGGCGCCCCAAAGGGGCGCGGGGCTGGATACATCAGCGGCTCCGCCGCGGGGCGCGACCAGCCACGATGGCGCCGCAGACGGACAACGAAGTGCCGCGGCACTTCCCGCGGCGCTCGCCGGTGACGACGCCGAGCCGGGCACCCTCGCGACCGCCACACGCGAGACCGACGGCACGGAACCGGCCGCAGCCGCCCGCACGGGCTCCGCCGCCGCCCGCCTCCTCGTCGAGCTGGTGCGCCTCGAAGTCCCGGTCGCCTCACTCGGCCCCCACCGTCGTCTCGAAGACGCCTTCCTCACCCTGATCGGAGGTTCCGCATGAGCACGCTGGCCGAGCGCACCGAACCTGTTCAGGCTGCCTCCGGCTACCGGGCCGGCCGCACGCTGCCCCTACGCGTCGAGCTGGTCCGGCAGCTGAAGCGCCGCCGCACGCTGGTCATGGGCGGGATCCTCGCCGCGCTGCCGTTCGTGCTGCTGATCGCGTTCGCGATCGGCGGCGAGCCGGGCGGCCGGAACAACACGGTGACGCTGATGGACACGGCCACCGCGTCCGGCGCCAACTTCGCGGCCGTCAACCTCTTCGTCTCCGCGGGCTTCCTGCTCGTCGTCCCGGTCGCCCTGTTCTGCGGGGACACCGTGGCCTCGGAGGCCAGCTGGTCCTCCCTGCGCTATCTGCTGGCCGCACCCGTGCCGCGGGCCCGCCTGCTGTGGTCCAAGCTCGTCGTCGGACTCGGCCTCAGCCTGGCCGCGATGATCCTGCTGCCGGTGGTGGCGCTCGCCGTGGGCACGGCCGCCTACGGCTGGGGTCCGCTGCAGATCCCCACCGGCGGCGCGCTGGACGCGGGGACGGCGGCCCAGCGCCTGCTGGTGGTCGTGGCGTTCATCTTCGTGTCCCAGCTGGTCACCGCGGGCCTCGCGTTCTGGCTGTCCACCAAGACCGACGCCCCCCTCGGCGCGGTCGGCGGCGCGGTCGGCCTCACCATCGTCGGCAACGTCCTGGACGCCGTGACCGCCCTCGGGCACTGGCGCGATTTCCTGCCCGCGCACTGGCAGTTCGCCTGGGCGGACGCCGTCCAGCCGCACCCCGAGTGGTCCGGCATGATCCAGGGCACGGCGATTTCCATAACGTACGCACTCGTGCTGTTCGCCCTGGCCTTCCGCGGTTTCGCGCGCAAGGACGTGGTGTCCTAGGTCAACGGAGGATTACCTACCGGTCTCGACCGGCCATGATCGTGGCCGTCTTGAGACCCACCCGCAACTCCCCGTGCCGCACGTTCCGGCCCCCTGCGCCGTCACAGTCACAGACGTCGGCGTCAACGCACCGAGGGGGCACGGAAGATGGAGCGGTACCGAACACCACGGCCGGGCACGCGACACAGCGGCACCCGAACCAGGCGGCTGCGCGCCGCCCTCCTCGCGCTCACGGCGGCGGGCGGCCTGCTGCTCACGGCCTGCGGCGCGGGCGGGTCCGGGAGCGGCAGCAACAAGGCCTCCGACAGCTCGAACAGGACCGGCTTCCCGGCCCCCGCGCCCGCCCCGCAGAACAGCGGGGCCGCCGGCGAACAACAGGACGACCAGGGCAAGCAGGGCGACACCTCCCGCGACTTCGCCCCGTCCCCCGACTACCTCTCCACCTTCGCCCTCGACGTCGACACCGCGTCCTACGGCTACGCCCGCCGCACCCTCGCCGCGGGACGGCGCCCCGACCCCTCGACCGTCCGCCCCGAGGAGTTCGTCAACAGCTTCCGCCAGGACTACGAACGCCCCGACGGCAACGGCTTCACGGTCACCGTCGACGGCGCTCGCACCGACGAGAAGAACTGGTCCCTGGTCCGCGTCGGCCTGGCCACCCGCCCGGCCGCCCAGACCGGCGAACGCCCGCCCGCCGCCCTCACCTTCGTCATCGACATCTCCGGCTCGATGTCCGAGCCCGGCCGTCTCGACCTCGCCCAGAAGTCCCTCGACACCATGACGGACCGGCTGCGCGACGACGACTCGGTCGCCCTGGTCACCTTCAGCGACAAGGCCGAGACCGTCCTGCCGATGACCCGCCTCGGCGGCCACCGGGGCGAGATCCACGACGCGATCGACAGTCTGGAGCCGACCTACTCCACCAACCTCGGCGCGGGCGTCGAGACCGGTTACGCCACCGCCGTCGAGGGCCGCCGCGAGAACGCCACCAACCGCGTCGTCCTCGTCTCCGACGCCCTCGCCAACGACGGCGACACCGACCCGGACTCGATCCTCGACCGCATCTCCACGGCCCGCCGCGAGTACGGCATCACCCTCTTCGGCGTCGGAGTCGGCAGCGACTACGGCGACGCCCTGATGGAACGCCTCGCAGACAAGGGCGACGGCCACACCGTCTACGTCTCCGAAGAGGACGACGCCCGCAAGGTCTTCTGCGACCAGCTCCCGCAGAACATCGACCTGACCGCCCGCGACGCCAAGGCCCAGGTCGCCTTCGACCCCGAAACGGTCGCCGAGTTCCGCCTTGTCGGCTACGACGACCGCCAGGTCGCCGACGACGACTTCCGCAACGACCGCGTCGACGGCGGCGAGGTCGGCCCCGGTCACACGGTCACCGCCCTCTACGCCGTGCGCACCAGGCCGGGCGCCGACGGCCACCTCGCCACGGCGACGGTCCGCTGGCTCGACCCCGACACCCGCGACCCGCACGAGAAGTCCGGCGCACTCGAGACCGGAGCCGTCCACGACTCCCTCCGGGACGCGAGCCCCCGCTTCCAGGTCACCGCCCTGGCCGCCTACTTCGCCGACGCCCTCCGCCAGGGCGACGACCGCTGGAACTCCCTCCCCGGCGACCCGGGCCTCGGCGAACTCAGGCACCGCGCCGACGAGTTGGCCAAGAAGACCGAGGACAACGACGTACGGCAGCTCGCCGACGCGATCGAACAGGCCGACCGCGGCCAGGGCTAGAACAAGAGCTGGAACAAGGGCTGGAACAAAGGCTGGAACAAAGGCTGGAACATCAGTCCAGACGCCGCCGGACCCATTGACCTTCCCTTACTTGTGAGTAAGTTGACCTTCCAGTCCGAGCCGACTGGGAGCCGCCATGGGCGTACGCAAGGATCTGAAACGGGCAAGACAGCGCACCGACCTGGCAGCCCGTACCAGGGTCGAGGTCACCAAGGACGAGGACGGCGTCGTACGCGAGGCCCGCACCGCACCGATGGCTCCGAAGGCCACCACCGGCAGCACCGCCGACCTCCCCTACACCAACGCGGCCGAGGCCCCCGACGCCGTGGCCCTGCGCCGCGAGCACCACGGCACCTGGCAGCCGGTGACCGCGGCGGCCTTCGCCCGCGAAGTCACCGCCGTGGCCAAGGGGCTGATCGCGGCGGGTCTCGAACCGGGCGGACGGGTCGCCGTCATGTCCCGCACCCGCTACGAGTGGACGGTCCTGGACTTCGCCATCTGGGCGGCCGGCGGCCAGACCGTCCCGGTCTACGCCACGTCCTCGGCCGACCAGGTGGAGTGGATCGTCCGCGACTCGGACACCCGCTTCGTCGTCACCGAGACCGCCGAGAACACCGCCACGGTGACGACGGGCACGGCCCGCCACGAACAGCCGCCGCGACTGTGGCAGCTGACGCAGACATCAGTTGCCGCCGCAGCGGGCGGTGCCCTGACGGACCTCATCGCGCTGGGCCGCGACCTCCCCGACGAGGAGGTCGTCAAACGCCGTGCGGCCCTCACCCCCGACACGACCGCGACGATCTGCTACACGTCCGGCACCACCGGAAAACCGAAGGGCTGCGTCCTCACCCACGCCAATCTGCACGCCGAGGCCGCCAACACGGTCGAACTGCTCCACCCCATCTTCAAGGAGGTCACCCGCCAGACCGCCTCGACCCTGCTCTTCCTCCCGCTCGCCCACATCCTCGGCCGCACCCTGCAGATCGCCTGTCTGATGGCCCGCATCGAGATCGGCCACTGCCCGAGCATCAAGCCCGACGAACTCCGCCCGGCCCTCAAGGAGTTCCGTCCGACCTTCCTCGTCGGCGTCCCGTACCTCTTCGAGAAGATCCACGACACCGGCCGCGCAACCGCCGAGAAGATCGGCCGCGGCGCCTCCTTCGACCGCGCGGACCGCATCGGCGTCCGCTTCGGCGAGGCGTACCTGAACAAGTTCCTGGAGACGGGCAAGGGCCCCGGCCCCGCCCTCTACGCCGCCTGGGCCCTCTACGACCTGCTGGTCTACCGCCGCATCCGCAAGGAACTCGGCGGCCGCATGCGCTACGCCATCAGCGGCGGCTCCCCGCTGGACCGCAACCTCAACCTGTTCTTCTACGCGGCCGGAATCATCGTCTACGAGGGCTACGGCCTGACCGAGACCACCGCGGCCGCCACCATCGTCCCGCCGCTGAAGCCCCGCCCCGGCACGGTCGGCCTCCCGGTCCCCGGCACCGCGGTGCGCATTGCCGACGACGGCGAGGTCCTCATCAAGGGCGGGATCGTCTTCGGCGCGTACTGGAACAACCCGGCCGCCACCGACGCCGTACTCCAGGACGAGTGGTTCGCCACCGGCGACCTCGGCTCCCTCGACGAGGACGGCTATCTCACCATCACCGGCCGCAAGAAGGACATCCTCGTCACCTCGGGCGGCAAGAACGTCTCCCCGGCCGTCCTGGAGGACCGCCTGCGCAGCCGCCCGCCGGTCGGCCAGTGCATCGTCGTCGGCGACAACCGCCCCTTCGTCGCCGCCCTGATCACTCTCGAACCCGAGGCCGTCGCGCACTGGCTGACGGTCCGCAAACTGCCGGCGGACACCCCGATGTCCGAGGTCGTACGGGACCCCCGGATGCGCGCCGACGTCCAGAAGGCCGTGGACTACGCCAACGAGGCCGTGTCCCGGGCCGAGTCGATCCGTGCCTTCACTCTGGTCGAGGGAGAGTTCACGGAGGACAACGGTCTGCTCACTCCGTCGTTGAAGATCAAGCGGCACGCGGTGAAGACGGCGTACGCGCAGGAGATGGAGGCCCTCTATACCGGCTGAAGTCGCTCTTCCTGCCACTTCTCCGGTCACTCATGCGGGTGATCGGCGTCGAGCCGCTTGCATCAAGTGGTGGAATTAAGTGATATATGACTATGTGTCACTGTGCTGAGCTGCGGCGAAGGAGGACGAATGGCCCCTCATCGCCCCCGGTCGGCCCTCATCCGACTGGGACTCCTCACCGCCGGACTGCTCTCGTCAGCAGCTCTCGCCTGCGGTCCGACCTCCCCGGTCGACGATGCACGGCACCCCGACCCGCCGTACAGCCCCCCGCTCGTGGCACCCACCGCACCGGGCTCCACCACCTCGCCCCCGGACGCCGGGCCGCCCGCGGGAGCGGATGAGCGGCGGCCCGCGTTCGGCGCGTACCTCGACTCCGAAGCCGTGGGTCTGGAACGGCTGAAGGAGTTCAGCGGCTGGCTGGGCGGCACCGAACTGCGCGTGGGGCACACGTATCTGCCGGGGGACGTGTGGATCAACATCGAGGGCGGCTACGGCTTCCTCGACAGCTGGGCCAAGTGGCGGCGGGCCAAGGCCGACCGGCTGCTCGTGCTCAACGTTCCGCTGATGGAACACAACGAGGCGCAAGTCTCCGACATGGCCGTCAGACGCCTGCTGCGGCGCGCCGCGGCAGGCGCGTTCGACGACCACTTCCGGGTCCTGGCGCAGCGCCTGGTCGACCTGGGCGCGACGGACACGGTCCTCGTGCCCGGCTGGGAGATGAACGGCGTCACCTACACCCACCGCTGCGCCCCCGATCCGGAGAACTGGAAGCGGTACTGGCGGCGCATCGTCACCGTGATGCGCTCCGTTCCGGGGCAGAAGTTCAAGTTCGACTTCGCCCCGAACCGGGGTGCGGACGCGATTCCGTGGCCGGAGTGCTACCCCGGTGACGACGTCGTCGACATCGTCGGAATGGACTCGTACGACCAGCCGCACGGAATGTCGTTCGACGAGGAGGTGTCCGAGCCCTACGGCCTGCAGTTCCAGGTGGACTTCGCGCGGGCTCACGGCAAGCCGATCTCGTATCCCGAATGGGGTCTGTACCGCAACGGCGACGACGCCATGTACATGCTGCGCATGCTCGCCTGGATGGACGACCACAAGCCGCTGTACAACACGCTCACGGACTACTGCCCGCACGGCGTGTGGCAGTGCACCACCAATCCCCGGGCCTCCGCCCTCTACCGCGCGGTGCTGTCCAGCACCCCCGTCCCGCTCCCGCCCGCGCCTCCGGCCGCACCACTGCCGACACCGCTGCCGCCGGTGCCGACGCCGCCGGCCGCGCCTGCGCTGCCGCCCGAGTGCACGCCGGCAGCGGTCACGACCGGGGCGCAGCCCCCGACCGGTGGCCGGCGCGCGGGCTGCTCCCACTGAGGGGGCGCTAGCCGTGATCCTGGGAGGCGGCGCTCCTGCGCAGGACCATCCTGGCCCCGCGCCGGGCGGCGGCGTGGCAGGCCGTGGCCGCCAGCAGCGGTGCCGTGCCCCGGCCGGCCAGCAGGAAACGCTGGTTGACGACCGTCTCCGGACACCAGCGGTACTTGTACGGCTCGTCGCCGCGCAGCAGGCTCAGGACCCGGCCCTCGCTGCTGGTCGCAAGCTCGCTGGAGGCGCGCAGCAGCATCGTCGCCACGTCCAACTTGGTCTCCCGCAGCCGCGGGTGGAAGCCGTACATGTACTTGCCCGTCAGCCCTCCCGACAGCAGATGCAGATCGACGGCCACCACCGCGCCCTCGAGCAGGAACTCCAGCACCACGGCCTGGCCCGACCGGGCCATCGGGACCACCGACCGGACCAGGTGTTCCACAAACCGCGGACGGGTGTGCTCCGCCGTCATCTTCTTGCCCTGCCACTGCAGTCGGTGCAGCTCGAGGAGCCGCCGCACCGCCGTCTCCGTCTCGTCGTGGCTCACCACACGCCACTCGACACCGAGCCGGCCGAGCCGGTTCACCTTGTTGCGCACCCGCTGGGCGCGCGCCGCAGGAAGCCGTTTGACCAGCTCGGTCATGGGCGCGGCGGGCAGCTCCAGGCACGTCGAGTCGCTCAGGCGGCTACGCGGACCGTGCCAGTGTCGGTAGACCTGCTCGATCGCGCTGCCCGGCCGGACGTCCCGGAAGTCGATCAGGGCGGTGCGGGCCGCGCCGGCCAGAGCCTCCGCCAGTGCCAGGCTGCCCTCCTCGGCCGCTCCTTCGTCGAGCAGCACATCGCAGAAGTCGGAGATCGCGCCACCGATCGGCACCAGCTTGGGCAGCGGACGCCGTACGCGCATCAGCGGTGCGGCGCCCACCAGTTCACCGCCCCGGCGGACCAGGAAGAGCCGCAGCCCGCGGGGCGTGCCGTACGACAGCCACCACGAGTGCAGCCAGGCATGACTCTGGAACGGCGTGGCCGACGGGCAGGCCCGGTACAGGCGGTCCCACTCCTCGGCCAGCTCCCCGAACGCGCGCTCGTCGGTGCGTAGCTCCACCGACAGCACACGGCCGGACGGCGTCACCCGAGCATCCCGCGGGCGTCCGCGGCGTGGGTCGGGCCGGGCACCGTCGCCGGGCCCGGGCCGTCGTCGTCAGCCGACCGGCGCGGCCGTGCCAGCAGCCCGAGGCCGCCCAGCAGACCTCCGGCGCACCCACCCACCAACGAGGTCAGCTTCCACGACGCGGAGGACGGCTCGGTGGGCTTCAGGGCCCGGGAGAGGCGCTCGAGCCGGATGCCGGTGGCGGCCTTGGTGTGGCCCGCCTGCGTGACCAGCGCGCCGGACACGGCATTGGCGATGTCGACGGCCCGGGCAGGGCTCGACGAGGTCGCCGAGACCGCGACCATCGGCGCGTCCGGCGAGGTCGCGACCTGCACGCTCTTGCGCAGCGTCGCGGCCGGCACACCCGCCGCCACCTGCGCGTCCCCGAGCACCGCGAGCTGCGGGGCCACCCGGCCGTACGCCTGCGCGAAGCCGAGCGCATCGGCGCAGTCCACATCGGACCGGCCGGCCGCCACGGCGACGACCGAGCTCGTCGCCGTGTACTGCGGCGGCATCGCCATGCCGTACGCGCCACCGGCCACGGCACCGAGCAGCGCGCCGGCCGGCAGCAGCCACCACAGGGGCAGCCGCCTCACGCGGGCGCGGGCACCGTGCGGCAGCCGGGCACGCTGAGCGGGGTTGTCGGTCATCGAGAACTCACTTCCAAAGTCGAGCCGGACAGAGCGGCCGTGTACACATCCATCAACTGCCGGGCGCTGCACGCGATGTCGTAGCGCTGCACGGCTTCCGGCGCGGTTCGCTCGCCGGGTCCCGTCGCCCGCAGCCGCAGCAGTTCCCGCACATACGCCCCGGCGCCGCCGGTGACGCGCCGGGCGTCCGGCGCCGCGTCCGGCGGCAGGTCCTCGACGGCGGGGCAGCTCGCGTACAGCACCGGGAGCCCGGCCGCCAGCGCCTCCACCACGGCCAGGCCGAAGGCCTCCTCGGCCGACGGCGAGGCGAGCACGTCCATCGCGGACAGCAGGTCGACCAGGCCGGGCGCGCTGTCGCGGGGGCCCGGCTGATACGGCCGCTCACCCGTCAGCACCACCCGGTCCGCGACCCCCAGCCCCCGTGCGGTGCGCCGCAGCGACTCCTCCTCGGGCCCGCCGCCGACCAGCAGCAGCCGCGCGTCGCCGGGAAGCCGGGACAGCGCGCGCACCAGCAGGTCGAACCGTTTGTCCGGGGCGAGGCGCCCCACACCGCCGACGACGTACGCGTCCTCCGGCAGCCCGTAGAACGCCCGGGCCTCCTTGCGGCCCACCTCGTCGAAGCGGAACCGCGGCGCGTCGATGCCGTTCGGGATGACACGGATGCGCGGCCCGGGCACGCCCCAGTGACGCAGCCGCTCGGCCACCGACGGTGACACGGCGACCGTGGCGCGGCCGAGGCGCTCGCCGGCCAGATACAGCGCGCGGACGCCCGCGGTCAGCGGCCGGCCCTCCAGCCGGGTGTCACCGATCGAGTGCTCGGTGGCCACCACGGCCCGAACTCCCGCGAGCCGCGCCGCGATCCGGCCGTAGAGGCAGGCCCGGTACAGATGGGTGTGCACGACGTCGTAGCCGCCGGCGCGGATCAGCCGGGTCAGGCGTGGCAGTGCGCCGAGGTCGCGGTTGCCGCCCATCCCGAGGTGGGTGACGCGGACGCCGTCCTCGGCCAGACCCGCGGCGACCGGGCCGGGGTTGGTCAGGGCCACCACGTCGCACTGCGCGGGAAGGTGACGCAGCAGCAGGCGCAGCTGCTGTTCCGCCCCGCCGACGCCGAGGCCGGTGATGACGTGCAGGACCCTCACACGGCCTCCACGGCGCGGCGGTAGACCCGGGCCAGGCGTCGCTTCAGCTCCAGCCGGGCCAGGGTGTCGGCCTGCCCGACGTGGATGCGGGGCAGCGCGAAGTCGCCGCTGCCGTCGGGACCGGGGGTGATGGCGCAGGCGTAGCGGTAGCCGGCCCGGCGCACGGCGTCGACGACGCGCTCGTCGAGATACCCGTACGGATAGCAGAAGCCCTCGGTGGCGCAGCCGGTGATCCCGGCGAGCAGGTGACGGCTGTCGTCGACCTCGGCGTGCAGCACCTCGTCCGTGCTCTTGGTCAGATCGACGTGGGTCAGCCCGTGCGAGGCGACCTCCATGCCCGCGGCCATGACCCGGCGGATGCCGTCCACGTCGAGCAGCGGCTTGCGTGGCCCCTGCGGCTCCCACCCGTTCTCGCCGCCGAGCCGTCCGGGCAGCACGAACACGGTCGCCGTGAACCCCCAGTGGTGCAGCACGGGCAGCGCGGTGCTCGCGAAGTCGGCGTACCCGTCGTCGAAGGTGAGCCCCACCAGACCGCGCTCCGTGCCACGGGCGCGCGCTTCGAGCAGCTCCCGCATGCTCACGCCGCGCAGGCCGCGGCCGGACATCCAGGCGAGCTGGCGGTCCAGACGCTCGGGGGTGACGGTGACGTTGTACGGGTCGTCGGGGCAGTCCGAGACGGAGTGGTACATGGCCACCCAGACGGCTGGGCCCCGCTTGGAGCGTCTTTTCGCGGGCGGAACGGGATCGGGTTCGGCGGTACACGGATCGGAGGAGACGTCAGCGACCATGGCCCAGCTTTCGTGTGACGGAGTGACGGAGGGAGTGCACGACGGGAAGCAGGAGCGACCGGGTGTCCGCCGCGTCGAGGACCCAGGCGAGCAGCAGGAAGACGGCGGTCACGCAGGTGCAGCCGGCGGCCAGGGAGGCCGCGGGCGAGGCGAACTGCCCCGCACAGAGCAGCCCGGCTCCGGTGGCGCACAGGGCCGCGCACACCGGTTTGGCCAGTGCGGCGACGACCGGGCGGACGCGCACGGGCACGCTGCGCGGCCCCGGACCATGCAGCAGGATCAGCGCGGTGAGGGTGATACCGGTCGCGTTGGCCGCGGCGATGCCGCACGCACCCCAGGGCCGCACGGCCCAGGCGCCGATGACGACGGTGGCCAGCGCGCCCACGCCCATCGCGCCCAGCGGGAACCAGGTGGTACGGCCGGCCGCGAAGTACGACCGCACGAGAGCCCCCACCAGCGTCTGCCCGAGCAGCCCGGTCGCGTACACCCGCATCACCGCGGCGGTCGCGGCGGTGTCCTGCGCCGTGAACGCCCCGCGCTGGAAGAGGAGCTCGACGATCTGCGGCGCGCAGGACACCACCACCGCGGCGCCGAGGAGCACGAGGCTGGCCATCAGCACCACGTCCCGCTCGACCCGGTCGCGGGCCCGCCGGGTGTCGCCCTCGGCGATGGCCTGCGCCACCACGGGGAAGGTGACGACGCACACCATCATGGACAGCGACATCGGCAACTGGGCGATCTTCTGGGCGTAGTTGAGGTGCGAGATGGCGCCGGCGGGCAGTGCGGAGGCGAGGTAGCGCTCGATGAGGACCTGCGACTGCCGGACCAGGGCGAAGAGCAGGACCGCGCAGACCAGGGCGGGCACGAGCGGCCGGTCGCCGTTCCCGGCGTAGGCGAGGCCGGCCCGGCCCGGCCGCCCGGCGATCCGCCGCGCCAGAGCCGGTGCCTGTACGGCGACCATGAGGCACCCGCCGAGGGCGACCCCGAGAGCGGCGGACTGCACGCCCCAGTGCTTGCCCAGGACGAACATCGTGGTGATGATCGCGACGTTGTACGCGATGTAGATCGCGCCCGGGGCGAGATACGAACGGTGGGCCCGCAGCGCCGCACTGCAGTACCCGGCCAGCCCGAAGCTCAGCACGCAGGTCGCGGTCACCCGGGTGCAGGAGACGGCCAGGGCCGGGTCGGGCAGACCGGGCGCGAGGGCGGAGACCAGCAGCGGTGCCCCGGCCACGAGTGCGGCGGCCGTGGCGGCGAAGGCGAGGCACAGCCGCGGAAGCGAGGCGGCGACCAGTGCCTGCACGGGGTCGGGAGTGCCGTTCCCGTGCGCCCGCCGCGCCAATGCCGCGCTGAACGCGGGCACGAGCACGAACGCCATACCGTCCTCGATCAGCAGGGTCGCCGCCAGTTCGGGCACGGTCCAGGCCACCAGGAACGCATCGGTCTCCGCGCCGGCGCCGAAGAGGTGCGCGAGGGCCTGGTCCCGGCCGAGGCCGAGGATCGCCCCGGCCATGGACAGCGCGGCGGAGAGCAGGGTGGCCCTGGCGATGAAGCGACTGGAGGGAGCGTCGTCCGCCGGCCGGGCGGCAGCCGTGCCGGGGCCGCCGTCCGCCGGGAGCGGGCCGGACGTGCCGGTCGTGCCGGCCGCGTCGTCCGGGGCGCCCGCGGTCTTCGCGGGTCCGGGCCTCATCGCGCGCCCGATTCCGCGGCCGCACCCGTCGTCTCCTCGCCCGCCAGCGACCACCATGCGACGAGGCCGAAGCAGACCGCCGTCAGCGTGGTGGAGGGCCCGCCGATGTCGGCGTACAGGAAGTCCACGAGATGCCACAGCACCAGCCCGCAGGCCGCGAGCGCGCAGTCCCGGGCGCGGCCCGCCCGGCGCAGCCGGTGCAGTGCGCAGACCAGCAGGGCCAGCCAGCTGCCCGCCACCGTGAGCAGGCCCAGCAGGCCCTGTTCGCTGAGGACCAGCAGGTACATGTTGTGCGGGGAGAGCAGCGGCTGGCGCCGGAAGGCCTGGCCCGCTCCCTCGATGTCGCTGCCCGACGACAGCGCGAGCGAGGCATGGGCGTCCCGGTAGGCGGGAAAGGCCTTCAGGCCCACGCCCGTCACCGGGTGCTCGTGCCACATGTCGGTGGCCGCCGCCCACATGGTGTAGCGGTCGAGGACCGACTGGTCCGGGGCGTCGGTGACCTGGGTGATGCTGGCCAGCCGCTCCTGCAGCGACGCGGCACCCACACCGAGCCCGCCCACCAGCACCACCGAGACCGCGACCGTCACCGCGAACACCTTCGCCGCCCGCCGCACCCCGGCCAGCAGCAGCTGCGCCCCGATCGCCACGGCCGTGGCGATCCAGGCACCCCGGCTGAAGGACAGCGCGAGCGGCACGAGCAGCGCCAGCGCACATCCGGCCGCCACGAGCCGCTGCCGCCGCGCACGCGTCCCGAGGGCGAGACCGGTCAGGGCCACCGCCCCCGACGCGACGACGCTCGCCATCCCCATCACGTCGGACGGCCCGAACGTGCCCACCGCCCTGATGTCGGCCCCTTGATACGAGGCCCCGGTGCCGGTGAGGAACTGGTGCACCCCGACCGCCCCCTGCCACAGCGCGAGGCCGGCCAGCGACCACAGCAGCAGCCGGGCGTCGCGCCGGTCGCGCACCAGCAGCACCACCGCGAGCGGGACGAGCACGAACACCTGCAGATAGCGGGCCAGGCCGGTGATCCCGTCGCCGGGCGTCACCGCCCCCGTCGCGGCGACCGCGATGCCCACCACGGGCAGCCCGAGCACCACCACAGCCGTCCGCGTCAGCGGACGCCGCGTCCCTCGTACGGTGGCCACCGCGGCCCAGAGCACGACCGGCCCGCAGGCCAGGTCGGCGGGCGAGGCGCCGCTGTCCGCCGCGGCGGGCAGCCCCAGCAGGGCGATCACCACCACGACGGGCAGTACGGGAGCGGCCCGGCGCAGCGCCGACAGCGGCGGCACGAGCGGTACGGAGGCCGCCGCGGGAGTGCTCACCGGCGCTCAGCTCCCCGTCGGCCGCACGAACAGCGCCGCCGTACGCACCAGGATGCAGATGTCCTGCCACAGCGACCAGTTGTCGATGTAGGCGTTGTCGAAGCGGCACCGGTCCTCGATGGAGGTGTCGCCGCGCAGTCCGTGGATCTGGGCGAGCCCGGTGATACCGGTCTGCATCCGGTGACGTTCCGGATAGCCCGGATAGGTCTGGCTGAACATGGCGACGAAATAAGGCCGTTCGGGTCGCGGACCGACCAGGCTCATGTCCCCGCGGCAGACGTTCCACAGCTGCGGCAGCTCGTCCAGCGAGGTGCGGCGCAGGAACTGGCAGAAACGGCTCATCTCCTGCTCGTTCGCCACGCTCCAGCGGGTCGCCGCCTCGTGCGCGCTGGCCGGCCGGTGGGTGCGGAACTTCAGCAGGGTGAACGGCCGCCCGTCCTTGCCGATCCGCTCCTGCCGGAACACCACGCCGCGCCCGTCCATGAGCCGCAGCACGATCGCGCAGACCAGCAGCACCGGGCAGGCCAGCAACAGCAGTGAGCCCGACAGCACCATGTCGAGCACCCGCTTGCCCACAGCGACGCGTCGCCGTCTGCCTCCCGGGCACAGCAGTCTGCGGGGGAAACCCGCCAGATGCCCGGCTCCTTCGCCCAGCCCGCCGGGGCGGTACGACGGCGAGTGGGCGTCCAGCTCCCACACCACGCATCCGTACGCCGCCAGATCCCGCAGCAGAGCGGTCTTCTCCACCCGAGTGGCGGCGCCCACGACCAGCACCGTCTCCACACCGTTCTGGATGACCGCCCGATGCGCCTCCTGGTCCGTGGTGAGCACCGGCAACTCGAAACCGTCACCGGAGGTGAGGACGTCCAGGGCATCGCTGACAAGGCCCACCGGCTGTACCTCGCAGCCCGGTTGGCGCAGCAGCGCGGCCGCGACCGGCCGGCCCGCCGAGACCGGACCGACCACCAGCGCGGGACAGGGCCGGCGCCGTCGCGCCCGGCGTCCGTGCACCGCCGCGCGGCCCGCGTACGCCACTGTGCAGTGCACGGCGAAGGCAGCGACCAGCACGGTCAGCGGGAGCGGCCGCAGCGGGGAGAGCGCCGCCACGGCGGTCCAGCCGACGGCGATCCGTCCACAGACGGCGGGAAGTTCGTCGAGCCCGCCGCGAACGAGGGAGACGTCGTACAGGCCGGCGCGCCGGTTGAGCCCCATCACGCCGAGAGTCAGCAGGACGATGACCAACGGGTACCCGGTGGCCCCGGGTACCACCAGGGCCCCCAGCAGGGCGGCGCCGCCGTCGACGAGCGGCAGGGGCAGCCGGGAGGCCCGCCGCGGACGGCGGCCTCTCCGTCCGGCGGGCAGTCGGCGTCCGGCTGCGGGACCGCGCGGGGGGAGGACGGAGACAGCGCGCTCTGCCGCCCGCGGCTGGCCCGCAGGAGGGGGAACGGTACTTTCCGCAGTCATCTGGTGATGCACTTCCTGCTCTAGTTGGGTACGACGACCGGCGTGACAACGACGCCGAGCAATTCGCGGTACACGTCGATCACGGCGTCCGCCGCGTGCCGTAGATCGTGCGCGGCGAGCACGTGCCGGCGGCCCTGTGCGCCCAGCTCCGCGCGCAGCCGCCCGTCCCGCAGCAGCGCTGTCACCGACCGCGCCAGCGCGTCGGGGTCCTCCGGCGGCACCAGGCAGTACGGCAGTTGCTCCGGCGGAAGGCTCTCGCGCGCCCCGTCCACGTCCGTGACGACGACCGGCCGGGCACACGCCATGGCCTCCAGCGGTGCGAGCGCCATGCCCTCCCAGCGGGACGGCAGGACGGCGACGTCGGCGGCCCGGTACCAGGGGGCGGTGTCGGACGCGGCGCCGGCGAACCGCACCGAATCGGGCGCACGCGAGCGCAGCCGGTCCGCATCCGGACCGTCGCCGACCAGCACCAACCGCGCGCCGGGCACCTGCCGCACCACCTCGGGCCAGGCCTGAAGAAGCACGTCCTGCCCCTTCTGACGGCACAGTCGGCCCACGCACACGACGAGGGGACCCGCCCCGGCCCCGGCGTCGTCTCCCTCCGGCCGGAACCTGAGCGTGTCGACACCGTTGGGGACCACGCGCCACAGGGCGCCGATTCCGTGCCGCTCCCCGGTGCGCCGCTCGGCCTCGCTCACGCACAGAACGCGCGTCGCCCACCGCGCCCCCAACCGCTCCCAGCCCAGGGCCAGAAGCGCGACGACCCCGTCCGCGGCCTCGAACGACCACGCGTGCGGCTGAAAGACCGTCGGGAGGCCGCCACGCACCGCGAGCCGGGCCGCCAGTCCCGCCTTCGAGCTGTGCGCGTGCACCAGGTGCGGCCGCGCATCGCGCAGGATCCGCGCCAACTGCCCTACTTCGCCCGGCAGTCGGGGCCCCGGAGAGCGGGTCGCGTCCCAGCGGTGCACCGTGCAGCCCTGTGCGCGCAGCGTGTTCGACAGCGTGCCGTCCTGCGGACAGGCCACGGTCACCTGCAGCCCCGCGGCGAGCTGAGCCGCCACCAGGTCCGCCACGACCCGCGCGACGCCGCCCTCGACGGGCTGGCTGACATGCAGAATGTGCGGCACGCGTGGGGAATTACGCATGAGCGACGCTGCCCTTCCGAACAAAAGAGTCCGAGCCGGGGGCCAGGACGTGCGGCTCGTGTTCTTGATATAAAATCCCGCACCCGTTCGAGAGCGTGAGGTTAGTTGTTCAACCGGCATCGCTGGAATCACGAGGTGAGCCACTCTAGCCGCTCATGCGTATTTATCTGCGGACCGGTCAACTGTGTCGGAATGGTGGCGTTTCCATGGGCTATTTGTCACCTCGAGCCACCCGTTCGGAGCAGTCGCCGATCCGGGTCCTTTCGTATGAGTTCCCGGAACTGCCGGGGACAGGGTTTCCAGGAAGCTCCCCTGTCGTTAGGTCGGGAGAAGTGAGGCTTACGAAAGAAAGGCACACGATGAAGACTCTGAAGGCTGCCGCCGTCGTAGCTGGCTCCCTTGCCATCGCCGGCGTCGCCGTGCCCGCCATCGCGGCGGACATGCCGGCGCAGGGCCTTGTGGACAGCGGAAAGACGGTCGCGGGCGGCGTCCCCACGGCAGCCAAGGTGTCGACGAGCTACGTGGGCAACAACGTCGAGCAGCTGGCGCAGAGCGTGAAAGGCAATGTGAAGGACAGCGTGAAGGGGACGGGCGTCGTGAAGACCCCGGTCGTCGGCGGCACCCTGCCGAAGCCCGCCCTGCCCGCCCCCGTCGACGGCCAGCTCCTGGGTGGACTCCCGGTCGGCAAGTAGGCAGTCCAGCGACAACCTCGTCGCCCACGGTTCGACGATTGGGTCGGCTCCGCATTCTTCGGAGTCGGCCCTTCGGCATATGCGGGGGAGAATAATATTCGTGCGCTGGGCCAAACGAACGACTCGGGGTGACCGAAAGCGGCAGACTGCCGTTGGACTCATTGGAACAGCCTGGCGTCGGCCGCACTGCGGCGCGTCGGCAGGAATGCCGTAGGCGGAAGGGTGCCTTTCCCTCCTTGTTGGCGCGCTCTTCTCGACCGGCGGCGTAACTGTCGGCCTTCGTCGGCCGCCTCCTGACCGCGGGGCCTGTCTGCATCAGACGCAGACAGGCCCCGCGGGCTTTTGTGCAACTCGGAGAATTCACCAGAACCCAGCACAACTCGGAGAGTTCGGCACTCCATCCCCGGAAAAGGGTGCGGAAAAGCCGACGGCGGCCCACCGGAGTTCCGGGGGACCGCCATCGGGAGAAGAACCGCTCAGAGGAGCAGGCCGCCCGCGTACGGGGCGTTCTGCGACTGGTCGATCTTGGCGGTGTTGCACGCGGCGTAGTGCGAGTTCGGGGCGAGGATGACGCCCAGAACGGCACCGTTGGACCACGGGGCGATGCAGCGACCGTCGACGACCGTGCCGTTGACGACTGCGACACCCTGCTGGGGGGAGTTCACGACGACCGGGGACGACGAGAAGCCGCCACCGCCAGTGACGGTGGTGTTGTTGTCGTCGGCCGCGGCGGCGCCGCCGGCCGCGAGGACGATGCCCGCGGCGATGGCGGAAATGGCCGTAACCTTGTTACGCATGGGATGCGCCTTTCGGTGGGGCGGTTGGGATTTCCGTGCTCCGAATTGCTCGGAACAGGTCAGAGGAGCAGGCCGCCCTTGTAAGCGGCGTTCTGCGACTGGTCGATGTCCGCCGTGTTGCACGCGGCGTAGTGCGAGTTCGTGGCGAGAACACCGCCGAGGACGGCACCGTTGGACCACGGCGCGACGCAACGGAGGTCGGCGACCGTGCCGTTGACGACGGCGACGCCCTGCTGCGGGGCGTTCACGACGACCGGGGACGACGAGAAGCCGCCACCACCCTTGACGGTGGTGCAGTTGTCGGCAGCGGCGGTGCCGGCCGCCGCGAGGACGACACCCGCGGCGAGGGCGGAAATGGCCGTGACCTTGTTACGCATGAGTTGCGCCTTTCCGGGCTGTATTTGGGTGATGCACCTGTTCCGAATAGCTCGGGACAGGGGGGTCAGAGAAGCAGGCCGCCCTTGGATTCGGCGTTCTGCGACTGGTCGATGTCCGCCGTGTTGCATGCGGAGTAGTGCGAGTTCGGGGCGAGGACGCCGGCGAGGACTGCTCCGTTGGACCACGGCGCGATGCAGCGACCGTCAACGACCGTGCCGTTGACAATGAGAACGCCCTGCTGCGGGGCGTTCACGACGACCGGGGACGACGAAAAGCCGCCACCACCCTTGACATCCGTGTTGGTGTCGCTGGCCGAGGCAACGCCGACGCTGCTGACCACAGCGCCGAGGGTGAGGGCAGTGATGACCGCGAACTTCCTGGGCAACTCAGTTCCTTCCTCAAATTCACGGTTGCGCACGCTTGCATACCAGGAAACCTTGATATGCGCGTATAAGTCACGGGAAGAGCGACTAAACATGGCCGATTCCATCGGATGGCGCAATGCGATGCGTCCCGGCAGGTCGAACCGGAATGGAGATGGAATCCATGTGGCTCATATGAACGACAATCCGAAAGGCCGTCGCCGACTGAAACTCGGAGAAAATGCCCCTACGTGGGGCTGCACCGGCTCATACGGAACGAGGGCCGACGCGTGTCCGGCCCACCGGAAGGGAGAGGGCCGGTGGGCCGGAGGGATGGTTCGCGGGTCTCGGCGGTGTTCGGTCCGCCGGGACCGGATGTGGTGTCGGTGTCGCCGACTCCTACGTTTTCCGTCGCGTCACTTGCCGAGCAGGCTACCGAGCCCGACAGCGGTCGGCGCCTGCAGCGGGTGGACCTGAACGTCGCCCTGTCCGGCCGGGTTCTTCACCGGAAGCGTGGGCTTCTTGGAAGCATTCGGGTCCATACCGTCCAGGTATACGCCCGAGCCACCCTCCGGCCTTTTCTCGTCGAACGCGCTGCCGTTCGCGAGCTTGCCGTTGCGGGCCAGGTGCGTCACGACGTCGGCCGCGGGCACGACCGCCGGGGTCACCTTGGTCGGGGACATGAGACCGAGCAGGCCGGCTGCGGGGGCAGGCGTCGCGGCGGCCGACGCCGCGACGGCCGAGCCTCCCACGAGGCCCGCCCCGATGGCCAACGCCGCAGTCGTGAAAACTGCCTTCTTCATGATTCACCTCGGTTTGAAAGTTACCTCTGATCCGACGGCTGGAGAACATAGCAGTCAACGCCCTATGCAAAAGCGACGCATTACTCCATACGCATGAAATTCGGAGGAGTGAAACAATGCTTTGCGTACGGTGCCGGGTGAGGGATTCACATCGTCCGTGAATCGATTGATCGTATGGTGCGTCCGGATTCGGCCATATGGGTAGTCTGAAAGAGGAATTCCAGCAGGGCAGCCGGTACTTCGGCCGGGCCGGGCGCCGCGCAGTCCTACCCTCGCCGCCATGACCGCCGACAGCGCCGAATACATGCCGAACACGTCTGCCACCGCCACCGGTTCCACCTGGTCGGCCCTCGGCAAGTCGCTCATCTGGTCGGAGGAGTTCAGCGCCCCGATCGCCTGGGGCTCCAAATGGGTCGGCGACAGAACCAGCGCCTACCGCTACGGCAGCCACAACCCGGACGACAACAAGCTGGACTGGCTCGACCCGGGCTGTGTCACCGTCGACGGCGGCGTGGCCACCTTCACGGCCACCCAGGCCGGCCACACCCTCCAGAACGGCCGGCAGGCCTGGCGCACCGGCCTGCTCACCACCGAGTACTCCGCCGAGGGCTTCCGGGTGAGGACCGGTGACTACATCGAGACCCGCGTCAAACTGCCCTGCGGGACCGGGGCCTGGCCGGCGCTGTGGACCTGGAAGGACGGCGAGAACGAGGTCGACACCTTCGAGTACCACCCGGACAACCCGAACCTGCTGGAGCTGTCCAACCACGTCAACGACGCGGGTGCGTACCACACCGATGCCCACGCGGTCGTCCCCGACAGGTGGGTGACCATCGGCAGCTGCTACGGAGAGGACTGCGTCGACTGGTACGTCAACGGCGAGCGGGTCTTCCGCGACGGCACCGGCGTGGGCGCCGACTGGTCGGCGTACCTGATCCTGAACCTGTCGCTGTGCGCCGGTGAGTACCACCCGGCCCCCTCCGGCCCGGGTCCGGTCACGTTCGCCGCGGACCACCTTCGCGTCTACCGCTGAGCGGTCGGCTCAACGGCTGTTCCCCCTAACGGGGTGACTCAGTACTCCGGTGGGGCGCTCATGGCAGGCAGCCTCACCAGGCAGGATGCCGCCGCTGCGGGAGACGGGTGGGGACGGGGAGAGTGCGAGCGGTTGCAGACGGCGACGGGCGATTTCACGGTGGGCTCAAGATCCGACGCATCTCGAAAGGAACACCCATGCGTGGTCTGTCCGCACGGCGCATCGCATCCAGCGCTCTCTGCGCCATTCTCATGGTCGGCATCGCCGGTCCGACCGCCGTCGCGGCCGACTCGGCCCGAGAACGCATCCACACGGAGTCCCGCGCACCAGTCCCCGGCGCGGACGCGCTGCTCGCCCAGGTCAAGAGCCTCGGCGATCTGGGCAGTGTGCTCGCTCCGGTCACCGCCCTGCTCAACGCGGTACTCAAGGCCGACAACGGCCAACTCTCCGCCGACGAGGCGCAGAAGCTCGTCACCGCCGTGAAGGACGCCATCGCCAAGATCACCACGCCGGCGACCACGCCCGGCACCGTGACCAAGCCGGGTGCGTCGTCGGCGTCCACGGTCATTGCGCCGACCACGCTGACCAAGCTGCCCTCGCCGGCGAAGCAGGGTGACAACAGCAAGACGCCTGCGCCCAAGGACCTCAAGGCCGACGCGCTCGCCGCCCTGCAGAAGGCGCTCGACACGCTGCTCGCGGCCGTCACCTCCGGCGACGTGGGCCAGGTCGTCCCGGCGGTCACCGGCCTGCTGACCGCCCTGGTCAACTTCCTCGCCGCGACGCTGCTCGGCAGCGGACTGCCCGCGGCCAACCTGCCGGGCCTGCCCACCTTGCCGACACTGCCGTTGCCGATCGGGTGAGCCTTTGGTCGGGTCTCCAGTGACCTTGTGTTGATCTGAAGTGGAACGTGCACTCCGCCGTCGGACCGGTCGTCATGACCGGTCCGACGGCGGAGATTTTTTACGGCCGCGAGCCTTCGGGGATCTCATATGTCTTCCGGGTACGGGGTTTCCGCCCCGCCCGGAAATCGTTGAGCGTGGCGTCAGAATTCCCCGAGGTGGTGTGAGCTGCCGCGAAAGGAACACGATGAAGTCCCGGAACAAGGCCGCGCGGTGACCTCGACCCCAGGCGAAACGAGCCCCTTCCGCATCGCCGAGCTCGGCACGCTCGTCGTCCTGCCCTGGAGTGGCGAGGCGCCCGACGGAACCGACATGCCGTATCTGCTGGTGTACTCCCTCGGGGATGCCGAGGGCGGCCCGGAGATGACGTCCGCCGCGGTCGAGGGGCTGCTGGCGAGCAATGGGCTGACGGTCGGCGGTGGTCTCGTCGACGGCACCACCGGGGCCGGCCCGACCGTCACCCTGACCGTCGAGGACGGGCAGGCCGTCGTCACCATGCCGCAGTTGGGCGCCCAGTGCACCGCTCCGCCGGCGTGGCTCACGGCGGTCGCCGAACGCGGCTACGCCTACCTCGTGTTCACCACCTGCCCCTGGCCCGAGGGCAGGCCGGGCGGGCCGATCGAGCCGGCGGCGCTGGCCGCGTTCGTCGGTGCGGAGCAGACCCTGAGGGCCGCCGCACACGTCGTCCTGCCGGCCCAGAGTCCGCGCGGCTGATGCGCCGGGCCGCGGGCGGCGGCCCGGCGCTCGCCCTGCTGCTGGTGGTCACGGGCGCGGCCGGGCTGCTGGCCTCCTGGGTCATCACCGTCGACGAGTTCAAGCTGCTGGAGGATCCCGCCTTCGTCCCGGGGTGCAGCCTCAACCCGGTGATCTCCTGCGGCAGCGTGATGAAGAGCGACCAGGCCTCGGTCTTCGGATTCCCCAACCCGATGCTGGGCCTGGTGGCCTACGCCGTCGTGATCTGCGTCGGAACGAGCCTGCTGGCCGGCGCGGTGTTCCCCGGCTGGTACTGGCTGGCCTTCGAGGCGGGCTGCCTGTTCGGGATCGGGTTCGTGTCCTGGCTGCAGTTCGAGTCGCTGTACCGGATCGGCGCGCTGTGCCTGTGGTGCTGTCTGGCCTGGCTCGCGACGATCCTGCTGTTCTGGTACGTGACGTCCTTCAACGTACGCAACGGCCTGTTGCCCGCGCCGGGCCCGGTGAAGGCCTTCTTCGCCGAGTTCGCCTGGGTACTGCCGCTCTTGCACACCGGCGTCGTCGGGATGCTGATCCTGACCCGCTGGTGGGACTTCTGGACGAGCTGACTCCCTCCGGGTGCGGACAGCGCCGTATGGCCGTACGGGGGTGACCGTGCGGCCTGCCCGGCGGTTACCGCTGCGGATATTCGACCCGTACGAGGGAGTGAGCCATGGCGGTCAGTGCTGACGGCGCACCGGTGGGCGCGGAGCGGGGGACCGAGGGCCCGGAGAGAAGCGGGCCGGAGCGGCGGACGTGGTGGGTGATAAGGCGGGGGCTGCTCGCCTCCGCCGCCGCCCTCGTGCTCGCCCCCGTCGTCGGCGCCTCGCGCGCCCCGCGGCCGGAGGGCGACCCCGAGGGACCGGAGGACACCGCGGAGTCGGCCTTCGACGAGATCTACCGCGGCCGCCGCATCCAGGGCACAGCGCTCCCCGACGACGGCTGCGGCGCCGAGGGCTGTGCGTGGCAGGTCACCGTGGACGGCCATCCGCTGCACCTGATGCGCCGCGCCGACGGCAGCTGGCTGACCATGGTCGACCACTACAGCTCGTACCGGACCTCGCTGGAGGCGACCCGGGCGGCGGTCGACGAACTCGGCCCCGGGCAGCGGCTGCGCGACCTGGCCCCGGGCCCGCTCGGCGGGAGGTATGCGCACATGGGGGAACACCATGGTGTACGTGCGTAAGGATGTGAGCAGGTTGACGCGTGACGAGCGGCGGCGGTTCGTCAATGCGCTGCTCGAGATCAAATGGCGGGGTGTGTACGACGAGTTCGTGCGGCTGCACATCGCGTACTACACGTCCGACGGCGAGACCGGTCTGCGTGCGGCCCACATGGGGCCGTCCTTCCTGCCCTGGCACCGCCGTTTCCTGCTGGACCTGGAGGGGGCGCTGCAGCGGGTCGATCCGTCGGTGACGGTGCCGTACTGGGACTGGACGCGGGACCGTTCGAAGACGGCCATGCCCTGGACCGACGACCTCCTCGGCGGCAACGGGCGCAGCCTCGACCGCCAGGTCGTCACCGGGCCGTTCGCCTATGGGCAGGGCTACTGGCCCATCCGGGAGGGCATCACGGACGGCGGGTTCCTCACCCGGGATCTCGGACGGGCGGGCGATCCCATCGTGCTGCCGACGAAGAAGGAACTCCAGGCGGCGCTCGCCGACCCGGTCTACGACACCTCGCCCTGGGACTCCACCTGCACCAAGGGGTTCCGCAACAAGCTGGAGGGGTGGGGGACCGGGAAGGACAACGTCGCCTGGCGCAACCACAACCGCGTCCACCGCTGGGTCGGCGGTGCCATGCTCGGCGGGGCCTCCGTCAACGATCCGGTGTTCTGGCTGCACCACGCCTTCGTCGACCTGCAGTGGACCCGCTGGCAGCGGCGGCACAAGAAGAAGGGTGCGCGCTATCTGCCGGCCGATCCGCCCGGTCCCGGCAGTGAGCAGCGCGGGCGGATCATCGCCCGGCACGAGCGGATGCCGCCGTGGGGTGTGACGCCGGACGAGATGGAGGACGTGAGCAGGATCTACCGGTACGCCTGACCGGCCGACCTTTCAGCCCAGCCGCCGCACCGGCGTCCCGTCCAGGAACGCCCGGATGTCCTCCACCGCCTCCCGGTAGTACGTCTCGTAGTTCGACCGGGACACATAGCCGAGGTGGGGTGTGGCGAGCAGGCGGGGAGCCGTGCGCATCGGATGGCCGGCGGGCAGGGGCTCGACGTCGAAGACGTCGAGGCCGGCTCCGGCGATACGGCCCCCGTGCAGGGCGGCGAGCAGGGCGTCCTGGTCGACGATCGCGGCGCGGGAGGTGTTGATCAGGTACGCGGTGGGCTTGAGGAGGGCGAGTTCGGCGGGGCCGAGGAGGCCGCGGGTGCGGTCGCCCAGGGCCAGGTGGACGGAGACGTAGTCGCTGCCGGCGAGCAACTCCTCCTTGGAGGCGGCGAGTTCGACGCCCACCTCGTCGGCGTACTCCTTGGTGAGGTTCTGGCTCCAGGCGCTGACGTGCATGCCGAAGGCGAGGCCCACGTGCGCGACCCGGCTGCCGATCCTGCCGAGGCCGAGCAGTCCGAGCCGGCGGCCGTGCAGGTCGGCGCCCACTGTCTGCTGCCAAGGGCCGCCGGAGCGCAGGGAGTTGCTCTCCTCGACGATTCCGCGGGCGAGGCCGAGGAGCAGGGCCCAGGTCAGTTCGACGGGCGGCGTGGAGGTGCTCGCCGTACCGCACACGGTGATGCCCTGCGCCTCGGCGGCGGCGTAGTCGATGACGCTGTTGCGCATGCCCGAGGCGACGAGCAGCTTCAGGCGGGGCAGGCGGGCGAGGAGGGAGGCGGGGAAGGGGACGCGCTCGCGCAGGGTGACGACGATGTCGAAGTCGGCGAGGGCGGAGGCCAGTTCGGCCTCCGTGCCGAAGTGTTCGGGGAACGACGTGACCTCCACCCGGTCGGCCACCGGTGACCAGTCGGCGAGTTCCGTCGCCACCTGCTGGAAGTCGTCGAGCACAGCGCAGCGCAGCCGCACGGCCAGTCCCTTCGTCGGTATGTCGGTGCAGGTCAGTAATAGTCCCGCATGGGGACGGTGGCCCAGTCGGGCTGGGTGGTGGGGCCCTGCGGGCCGAATTCGGTCAGGTACGGCTTGATGTCGAGGACCGGAGTGCCGTCCATGGCGTCCAGGCCCTGGACGTGGAGGTCGAGTCCGTCGGTGCGCAGCAGGCGGCAGCGGGAGATGGGGTGCTTTCCGGCGGGGCGGGGCGCCGTCAGCGGGCGATCTGCCCGGCCGTGGCCTTGGCCTGGACGTGGGCGACGTAGCGGATGGTGAAGACCATCGGGACGACGAAGCCGGCGATCTGGATGAGGGTGGCGGGGGTCGAGTGGCCGCGCCCGGCATGCGCCTCGAGGGTGAGCGCGAGGGCGGTCAGGACGAAGGCGGCGGTCCATACCGAAGTGATGATGACGTTGACGCGGATGAACGGCTTGAGCTCCCACATCTCGCGGGGCGTGGTGCGCTTGGCGATGCCCAGCGTGAACGGCCGCCCGATGGCCAGCGAGCCCCCGGCGATGACCGCGAGGACGCCGGAGGAGAGGGCCGCGGAGTAGTCGTGGACGCCGGAGTGCGGGTCGGCGAAGGCGATGGCCGCCAGGGCGGCGAAGTAGGCCGCCGAGCCCGTCTCGATGATGAGCGCGTCAAAGCCGGCGCCCGACCGCTTCTGCTCGACGATGATCGCCACCGCTACCACCAGGGCCGCCAGGGCGCCCCACTGCCAGTCACCCGAGGGGATGACGGCGAAGACGATCCACGGCAGGAAGGTGCGCAGGTACGACATGGGGACTCCCGGCTGGCTTTCAAATTCCTCTTCTGACATGTCAAAAGTAGAAGGTCTATAGATGACATGTCAATACTGGAATGTAGAGTGGGGTCATGAGCCTTCGACACGCGCTGCTCGGCCTCCTCTCGGAGCACCCCGCCAGCGGGTACGACCTGCTGAAACTCTTCGACACCTCGCTGTCCACGGTCTGGCCCGCGACGCAGAGCCAGATCTATACCGAACTGACCAAGCTGGCCGGCTCCGGTCTGATCACGGTGGCGGCCGAGGGGCCGCGCGGTCGCAAGGAGTACGCCATCGCCGACGAGGGGATGGCCGAGCTGCGCCACTGGCTGACCGGGACCAGGCCGCAGCGCGCCACCCGCAGCGACGTCCTGCTGCGGGTGTTCTTCCTCGGGGTGCTGACTCCGGAGCAGGCGCGGACCTACCTGGCCGAGCTGACGGAGATGTCCGAGCAGGGGTACGAGGAGCTGCGCCGGCTGGCGGACTCCATCGACTGGGACGACGGCAACCTCTCGGTCTACGGCCGGATCGCGCTGGAGTACGGGCTGCGGTTCAACGCCATGCGGCGGGAGTGGGCCGAGTGGGCGGCCGGGCAGATCAAGTGATCCGTTGGGGCAGGTGAGCCTTTGAGCCCTCGATGCGAGTGAGCCTTCAAAGCTTGCGCAAGCCGGTAACCATTACACTCCTCAACCCGTACGGCTCACCCGGGCGCGGCATTGGCTCGGGGCGCCGCAGGCCTTCATCCATCGGGGGAGACACATGCCGGATCCTGAGCATGCTGCAGGTGTACGCCCAAGTGGCGGATTCGTGTGCGTGCGGGCGATGCTCCTCACGGGTGTGCCGGCCGCCGCGGCGGCCGTGTTCCTGCTCCTCGGTTTCGGTCTGTGCGCCTTCGCCGGGCGGCCCTACATCGGACAGGGCCTGATCACGGCAGGGCTGATCGCCGGGGCCGCGGCCGCCGGGGCGGCGGTCGGCGACCTCGGCTGGTTTCTGCTGGCGGCCCGCGGCCGGTCCGGTCCGGACGAGGAGCCGGTCCCGGACGGACACCTAGACTGAGGCGGCGCGGCGCGGCGCGGCGCGGCGCGGCGCGCGGACCGGGGCGGGAGAGGGACTGTGGCGGCAGACATCGGTGGCTTCGAGGATCCCTCCGCCGAGGTGCTCGCGGAGGCCGCCGCCGCGTTCGGACTGCTGGCGTCCTCGGCCCGGCTGCACCTCGTGTGGGCGCTGGCGCAGGGCGAGAGCGACGTCACCCACCTGGCCGACCGGGTCGGCGGGGCGCTGCCCGCGGTCAGCCAGCATCTGGCGAAGCTGAAGCTCGCCGGTCTGGTGCGGTCCCGGCGGGAGGGGCGGCGCCAGATCTACTTCGTCGACGACCCCGATGTCGTGACCGTGGTCCGGGTGATGGTGGGGCAGCTGGCCGCGCGTGCCGAAGGGGCCTCCGTATCCGTGCGCAGCCTGCGCGGGACCGGTGGCTGACAGCACCGCGGCCGCGGAACCGGACTCCGGGCCGTCCGCCGGACTGCTCACCGATGCGGGTGCGCAGCCCGGCGCCGCGACGGTGCTGCAGACGCTGCGGCACCTGGACAGCGGCCCGCGCGGCCTGACCGAGGCGCAGGCCGAGGAACGGCAGGCCCGCGTCGGAGCCAACACGCTGCCGACGCGGCGGGAAGCCTCCTGGCCGACGACGCTGCTGCGCAGTCTGCGCGATCCGTTCACCGCCGTACTGCTCTGCCTGGGGCTGGTGTCGGCGGCCGTCGCCTCCTGGGGCACCGCCTGCGTGATCCTCCTGCTGGTCGCCGTGAGTTGTGTGCTGCGGGCGTCCGGGGAGCACCGGGCCGGCCGGTCCATGGCCGCACTGCGCGGCCTGGTCGCCACCACGGCCACCGTCGTGCGCCGCACCGGGGAGGACCTGCCGCCGGACGCCCGGGAGATTCCGGTGGCCGAGCTGGTGCCCGGCGACGTGATCCGGCTCGGCCCGGGCGACCTGGTCCCGGCCGACGTACGGCTGCTGCGTACGCAGGGCCTGACCGTCCATCAGGCCGCACTCACGGGGGAGTCGGAGCCCGTGGCCAAGGACGCCGCCGACGGGGTGGTCGCGGCGGGCGCCGGCCCGTTCGACCGGCCCCAGCTCTGCTTCCAGGGCAGCAGCGTCGCTTCCGGGAGCGCCACCGCGGTCGTCGTGGCGACCGGAGCGCGGACGCGGTTCGCCGCGGCGCACGGCCATGGGGGTCCCCCCGCTCGAACGAAGTTGAGAGTGGGGGAGGACGCCCGGCCCGAGGCCAGCGCCTTCGACCGGTCCGTGCACGGCATCTCCTGGATCCTCATCCGGTTCATGCTGCTGACCCCGCCGCTGGTCCTCATGGCCAATGCCGCCCTGCGCGACCGGGGCCTGACGACGCTGCCGTTCGCCGTCGCGGTGGCGGTCGGGCTGACGCCGGAGATGCTGCCGGTCATCGTCACCCTGTGCCTCGCGCGCGGCGCCTCGCTGCTGGCCCGGTCCCACGGGGTGATCGTCAAGCGGCTGCCCGCGCTGCACGACCTCGGTGCCGTCGACGTGCTGTGCCTCGACAAGACCGGCACGCTCACCCAGGACCGGCCGGTCCTCCACCGGGCCGTCGGCCCGGACGGCCGGGACGACCCCGAGGTGCTGCGCTGGGCCGCGGTGAACGCCTGGTGGACCCTGCAGCTCGCCGACCTGCCCGCGCCGGACGCCCTCGACGACGCCGTCCTGGACGCGGCCGACGAGGACGACGTCATGGCGTACGACGGGGTGGCGGCCCTTCCGTTCGATCCGCTGCGGCGGCTCGCGACCGCCGTCGTCCGCACGCCGGGCCGGCTGGGCACGCACACCCTGGTCGTCAAGGGAGCCGCCGAAGCGGTCCTGGAGCGCTGCGTACTGCAGGACGAGGAGCGCGGGGAGCTGCTCGCGCTCGCGGCACGGCAGGCGGACGAGGGACTGCGGGTGCTGGCCGTCGCCACCGCCGAACGCCCCCACACCCGGCTGCGCTCGAGCGGGGGGACCCCCGTAGCGCGCACCCCCGACTACACGGCCGCCGACGAACGAGGCCTGGACTTCCGGGGGTTCGTCACCCTGAAGGACGCCCTCGCCCCCACCGCCGCCGAAGCGCTGAAGCTTCTCGCCGACCGGGGTGTCACCGTCAGGATCCTCACCGGCGACCATCCGGGCACCGCCGTCCGTGTCTGCCGTGACCTGGGCATCGCGGTGCCCCCGGACGGTGTCCGCACGGCCGACGGCATCGACGGACTCACCGACACCGAACTCGCCGCGGCCGCCGCCCGCACCGTCGTCCTCGCCCGCTGCACCCCCGAGCACAAGGCCCGCTTCGCCGCCGCCCTGCGCGCGAGCGGGCACACCGTCGGCTACCTCGGCGACGGGGTCAACGACCTGCCCGCCCTGCGCTCCGCCGACGTCGGCATCGCACCTCGTGACGCCGTGGCCGTCGCCCGGGAGAGCGCGGACGTGGTGCTGGCCGAGAAGGACCTCACCGCGATCGGCCACAGCATCGCGGCCGGACGGTACTCGGGCGGCAACATCGCCACGTATCTGCGCATCGCGCTCTCCTCGAACCTCGGCAACGTCATCGCGATGCTCGCCGCCGGCCTCCTCCTGCCCTTCCTGCCGATGCTCCCGGCCCAGGTACTGGCGCAGAACCTGTGCTTCGACGCCGCCCAGCTCGCCTTCGCGCGCGACCGGCCGCATCCGGCGGTGCTGCGCCGCCCGACGGTGCTGCACCCTCGCGAACTGCTGCGCTTCATCACCGGGTTCGGCATCCTCAACGCGGTCGCCGACCTGGCCACCTTCGGGGTGCTGGCGCTCGCGTTGCACAGACCCGACGGTCTGGACGACCAAGCGGCGTTCCACTCCGGCTGGTTCACCGAGAACCTGGTCACTCAGGCCCTGGTGATGCTCCTGCTGCGCGCCGGACGCCGTACGGCCGAGGGGCGTGGGCGTGGGCGTGGGCCGGGGCCGATCGGCCGGGCGGCGGCCGCGCTGGCCGCCGTAGGACTGCTGTTGCCGCTCTCGCCGTTCGGCGCGCTGCTCGGCTTCACGCCGCTGCCGCCGCGCGACTACCAGCTGCTGGC
>Ga0307512_10001568_pt1 | contig 32022 bp, 35 predicted proteins | sample 14_EM_MG_FD_200267 | JGI IMG/M metagenome (GOLD analysis project Ga0307512, IMG submission 200267) | Populus trichocarpa ectomycorrhiza microbial communities from riparian zone in the Pacific Northwest, United States - 14_EM | ecosystem: Host-associated > Plants > Roots > Unclassified | place... | reverse complement strand
CCGCGTCTTCCAACGTCTCCGCCTTTCCGTAACACAATTCCTTGCACACCTTCCATATCTTTCTTCCATATTTCCGAAGTACCTTCGTACCTTCTTACGCCGTGACACGTACAGCTGTACCATAGGAGTGATTGTGCTAAGTTTGGGAGCACGTTGGAGCGCCGGAGAGAACGCTGGGTGCACCTGGGAGTCTCGCCGAACCAACGCGGGAATCACAAACAAACTCTGAGAGATGGTTGGGATCATCTGGAATATCATTTGGAGGACTGCAGGCGTTATCTGAGACTCTCGGGATGTACATGAGCAATGGATTTCCCTCAATGGTGAATATGATGCATCGATTATTGTTCATTATCACTTCTGAATCATACTAGCTCTCATCTTCTTCAACATTGTATTTTTTGCCTTGCTACATTCAGGCAATCAAAGAAAAAGGCGATTAATTCAAACGCAGGTACACCGAAACAATAACCCAACTCAGCAATCGAATGATATCAACCAAACATGTTGTCAATGTCATCCAGTACTTCTCCCATCTCATCAGGGCCAACGAAAGCAGGCACACACAATTCATCAATGCTGCAAAGAAGCTGGAGGTGTTCCTTGTATTTGCTGATTATTAGTTCCTGTCGAGGGGATGAAATGGAATTGCAATGTCGTTTGGCTCGATGTGTGATATCTAACAGAGGTGTAATGAGATGTTAGCTAGCTGCGAATCTAAATGGGGGTTTGAAAGGCAATATGATAAATTCAGATGAAAAACGGGAACAACTACCAGGACAAGAGAAGCGCCAGATGGGGAGTACTGTGTACAAATAAGATGTTGCAGAAGCGCTGAATGAATAAGAAGATGGTCAAATCCAAGCTGAGGAGCGTCGAACGGGGGGGTAAGAAGTGCGGAATGAAATACAGGAGCACCAATCGAGGCAGAGGTTCACCGATTGGGATTGAGTAGTGCTATCCCAGTGGAGGAGCGCCAGAAAGGGGTGGGTAAGGAGTGGGGGAGGCATCATCGGAGCACCGGTGGGAATTGAGCAGCTCCCATCCCAGGCTGAGGAGTACGGAAAGGGGGGGATAGAGTGTGGAATGGGATAGAGGAGCACCAATCCAGAGAGAGAGGATTCAGGAGCGCCGAAAGAGGAGAAATTGACTGCAGAATGACATGGATGAGCTTCAATCCAGGCTGAGGAGCGCTGACGAGGATTGAGGAGCGCCGCAGGGGGGGTATAAAGCGGCCCTCTGATGTGTGATTGATAGTGCACTGGCGTCCAGAGTAAAATTTATCACAGGGGATGGGCCAAATGTACCTCGATATTCATCTTCAGAAAACATAACTGTGGCCTTCTTTCCACTGGCATATTCAGACGGCTAACAATGAATAACTGCGGCAGGCAATGCTAAAGTCTGCGGAGCAAGAGGTTGGAAATACTGGGATGTTGTAGGCTGGCGCCCCAAGGTATTGGCTGTGAAAAGAAATTGACGGTATATTAGATCAAGCACATCCATTCAGGTGAACCACGATTTCTTATCATCGACGACCTTGGAGAGGCAAGCATCGCCAAACAGAAGCTCCTTAACCATGATTCGAAGCTCAGTCTCAGAGTCCAAATCCAACCAGTCACCATGGACAACAGTTCAAATTGCCCCATCTGCCAACCAACCTTGAATAGTACTACTCATCAGTTCCAACTATGTATATTTTTGAGGGTAGTCAATATCCGTAAGTCTGTTAGAGGTGCATCAAATAGAATCCAAGACTTACAGCTTTTCGTATTTGCAGATCTATATTGAGAGATGGACCACCCGGAAATTGACATGCTGATGGTGTACCTACAGGAGCACCCGCTGATGCCCGCTGACAATCCTGGGCTTCAATGGCTAGTTTCCAAGGTTCTTCAACGATCGAGTACATGTCAACGGATATTATCGGCCACGGGTTCTTCGTGAATATGATTGCCTCCATGAACCTTTTGGTACCTCAAAGGTAACCTTCTGGTATTGGGGAACGTTCTGATCACTACTGGCCTTGGGTTGTGGAGCATTCTGTTCTCCACTAGACTTGTTGGGTAGCACCACTGTCCAGGCGAATGGAGCATGGTCAGACTTTGATAATTTGTTTAAGAGGGTTGACTTTTGGCATTTGAGTAGTGGTGGTGCCATTGTCGCAGGTCGATTTCGGGAATTTGGAAGCTGAGGGCGTGCAATGACAGTATCGGCAGGGCTCTGTTTCTTTGGCAGTGGAATCCATGTATTTTGTAACCACTTCTCCTGGCACACCTGGCCTAGCCAAAGGACCACCTGTTGAGGATCCAAATCGTCTTCTTCAATGTCAGATGATCAGGGTGGACTCACCGGTGTCCTCACCTTCATCATCGCCAATCTCCTGATCACCATCTTCATCATGATATATTAATCAAATTGGGGATATTAGTCATCCGTAATACGATGCACGAAGGCAGATAATTGGACAGCAAACATTTGATGGACATTGAAGATTGGCTACTTTGTTGAATGCGAGTGCTCTCTCTAGGTGTGCTTCTTGATTCTTCTGTGAATAGTGATTTCTCACCTGGCTGGGCATAGGTTCCATTTGCTGTAATGAAGATAGAAAGTTGGGGAATGTAGGAGAGAGTATATAATCAGCAGTGAATATAGGATTAAGTGCAACAGAATAACGGGAAAAATGGAGGAAGAATTTGCACATACCCAAGGAGGTTGCAATTGGAGGCGCGCCTTGAAAGGGTTCTGGAGAGATGATTTCAATGGTTCATATTTATATCGATGACGGCAGTCCGGAGTTGCGATTTCGCATGCTGTGAGGTGTGCTGGAACAGATGGATTCCTACTGCTGAATGATAGCAACACCTATCAACAACACTCTGTAAGGATACAAGAATTGGAGGTTGGCTAAAGCCAACACACATAGACAACAAAACTCGCAACATTAACTAGCCCTTGGTGCTGACCACACATTGAGCACTGAGAACCTGAATGAAAACATGAGCCCCTGCATATGACTCCTCTGAACGTAGTCAGTATGCGTGAAAGTTCGAGCATTTGAGGTGACTGCATGGCATAGAATTGGTGCAGCATTGAGAATCTGCAGAACTCGATAGATTCGGGACGTTGTGAGTGATGGCTGAGTTGCAAGGGTTCATACTCGAGTGTGTGGTATATCTGTATGTGGTATATCCGCTGGAAGGACACACGTATTGTCCCAATATTCTATTGTATCAGGATGCTGCAGCTAAGTTAGCGGTCGATAAAGCAATAGCGTAAGCATAACTTCCCTTTCATGCGTTCATCTGGGCTGTGTCTGAAAAATAACCTTCACAACCATTTTGGAGTTAATGGAGGAGGGAGAAAATTTGGTAGACAAAGGAGAGATACAGGCGTTGAGAAAGAATGGTAAGGTAGGATGGATGATTCAGGGGTAATCTTATTGATTCAAGCACTCGTCAATCCCAAGACTGCTAACAAATAGCTCATCAATACTCACTCACATTCTGATTTTGCGCCTAAATATCTATACTACCATGGGATGAATGTGTAGTGAGATGTCAATCTCACGGTGGGCAGAGGAATAATGATTGCATGCATGCAGTTCCAGGGAATTGAGGTGCACTGAAGTTTAGATGATTATGCTTGGATTCAATGGCTGAGGATTGCAGGGTCGCATTACTCTGACAGTTAATTGCTCTCTTCGTAGCTGTCTTTCATAACTTGAGCTTTCAAGATGTTGTCTCTTCGAACTTTTTTTGAGGGAATTCTGTTGACATAATCTATTTTCAGATACTACTTTTGGCGGCCCAAACATACAGTTAGTCAGAATACAGTCAAGTCTTGATTCTAAGCTTTGAGAACTTAGACCTCTTTGAGTAAGTAAAGTACATGGGTGAGCGGGAAAGTTGCTGGCTATCTTGCAGAGTCTGCTGAGCAGAATCAGTCTTTGGGGTTTCTCGCTCTTGAGCTGCAGTTCTTTTGACAGAGCCCGAACCTGCAGAAGCTATTTTAGGATTTGGAAGTATTGGTCCAAACATACTACTTAGTCAATATTGAGTTAAGTGGGGTTACTAATTGGCCAGGTCTGTGAAGAGGTAATCTTCCTCCAACGGACAGTTGACATGGAGCTGACAGTTCAAGACATGTTAGGGGCGGCCTTCACATACTGATCAGGTATAGATTTATATATCAGCTGATGCGAAGTGGGATGAGCCGCCTGCACCTACAGGTGAAGCATCTTGATAGATCTGTGTGCACTGCATCCACTGATTCAAATTCGAAGAAAACATGATGAGAATGAAGCAAACTACATTATGAGTGTGCACTATGGACTGGGGTACATGCGCATTGGTGGCTTATTTGTCACTCTAGAGGCGTGCCTGGGCTGGAATGATATATCCATAATGAGTTGTAGCTTGTCAAAGTTGGCTTTATAAATATCAAAGAAGCTCATTCTGGACTGCATTGGTAGATCTCACTTGTGCATGAACTTCAATCATAGGCCAGGACATACGCAGCAGCGAAAGCTGCTGCTTAGCCAAGGATACCCGGTCCATGTCTCACCATCCGACTCTCTCGGATGCAGATCAGTGGTGTGCCAGAACTTCAATGAAATGCCAGCAAATGCTCCGGCTTTGCCACGAATATGTCAGCCAGTGTCTCATATTCTGACCCAAGTACTCAATATCGCCGAGTCTGTGTGAATTGCCAAATGGGATTGACAAATACGCGGTGATAGATCTGTCACAATGATATGCCCACAATTCTCTGGTGCACCGGAACTTCGACCATATGCCAGCAACACCTAATATGCAGGGATCGATCGGTCAAAACGAGATGTGGCCAAGACTATCTGGTCCGCCTGAACTTCGATCATATGCCAGCATATCCTGCGGCTTTGCAACACATCAGCGAGCCATGTCTCATACTCTGACATAAGTACGGAATACACCCTACACTCTCTCATTGGCAAATGGGATTGGCAGATATGTAATATGCCGAAGAGACTCCGGTGCCCCTGGAAGTGGCTGGATAATGCTTTCTCATAACATTTCATTCGAAATGTGTACGTGGCTTCAGGCTTCCGGTGCACCGCATATTCGCAACCGAGGAATTATTTGAAGCCCTTTGCTGCATGATTCCTAAAATTTGACTAATACCATTTATCATGGGATAGGTCAGCCGCGGGAACTTGTTATGTAGCTTATCAATTGACTTCATCTCATATTGCTCATTAATAATAATCAAGAACACCAATGAAATCCCAGTCTAGCCACATCTGATTTAACACACAACAATTCTAACATCAGAACTTTGATTCACTTGGAAATTGCAGAGAGAAAGGATTAATTTTTGCAGTACAGTGTGCCTTAGATACGACGTTTTTGACAATTTGTATCAGTTAAGAAGATTATGTTGCTTGAATGTCTAATGAGGCATACCTTGATGAAAGTGTCCTAACACTCTAAGATGGATGGTTCATGAAACTGCAATGTGTCTGCATTCTCTGTCAGCCGTGTGGTATGGTCCTCACGAGACTCCAGAATCCGGTGAATCATTGACGTCATGATCTTCGGTCGACTCATCAAGCCGTGCAGGACTCTCATGTGGGCCACTCCAGAGAGTTGTTGGAGATCACTCACATGGTCATCGTAGCCATGAGGACCCGTATTTGGTAACCATGTGTGTGGTACTCTGTTTTGCCCCTGCCGGACAACTTGTGCCAATGCCTGCCGCTGCTCATTCAATACCCAGAACTTCTGTGTCATTACTGCATGGTTTGCTGCTGTAAGATTTAGGCCTGTCCCGCCCACTTTGGGTGTGGTTACGAATAAAGAGGGATTTCGTGGATCCTGGAATTTGAGCTGCATTTCTGTGCGTTCATGATTGCCCATTTCTGCATACATGTGGAATATATCCACATGACCCACACAATACTTGGTTAGCCACAACTTCAAATGACGAACTTGGCCAGGAAGAAGACAAAATAGCAGCGCGTTTTGTGGAGGGGGTTCACTGGTGACTGCATTTTCATTTCTCTCTTCTGGAGGGAGCGTCTCTCTTGATGCATCGTCTTCGTCAGGTTTGGGATACTCTGCAAGTTCATTGACAAGCATTGGCAGAAGTGTCTCTCTCAGCCTTCGGAAAATGGGAGGACCCACCGAAGTGTCCAGTGGCCATTCATTGTACCATCGACCAGAAATGTCGCTGCGATCCTCCGTGTCTCCCAACACTAACGAAAAACATGCTAGCTGCCATCTATGAACCCTCCATGCTCCCGAAGCACACGATGAAGTGGACATCTTCACCGGGGTCTTCAGAGTTGCTTGCTCTTCCTCTGTCCACTCAAGACCAATGAGGTGTGCATTCTCCTTTGGTATCCGGAGGAGTGGTTTTCCATTGGCAAGTTTCGATTCCGACCACTGCCTTATCATCCAAGGCTTTGCCCTCTGTTTCATCCAGTGCGGCGCATCCTGTTGGGCTTCTCCGTCTTCAGTCCGGATAGCACGTATCAAACTCTTCACTCTGGAATACAATGCCTCTGCACGATGCTTTTCCATCACAGTATCATCCTCTGGATCATCAGGAGCACCTGAAAACAGCCACATCGTCTGATAACACCAGTCATGGAGTAAATGGAATCATGGCGTTGCAGTGACTTGCTGTTTGAATCCAATTCTTGTTGTCATCACAATTTGCCTGCCCACACCATTTTTGGTCTTGTACTGATGGGACTCATCAAATATCACAAAACTCCATCCACAGTACGAGAGGTAGCCGTTACTTGATGGTTTCGCTCGGGATGTTAAGGTATCATATGAAACAACGTGGATAATCCATCGGCTTTCCGGCTCGTCAATACTTGTGTTCAGATACTTGTTGGTGGGATTTGCATTTTCCGCGTGCAACATGTTTACGAGTTTGAATTCGGTTCTATATGTCATCTCATCGATGACACTATTCAACATTCCTGCCACTCCGGGCATTGTGACCACCAAGATTGGTTCAAGGGCTGATGTAGGAGCTGGATGCCCCTGCAGTGGAGTGGTCTGTATCTCTGAAAGGCGGCAGGGCACTGAATTCTGTCTCCGCCATGGATACCACTCCTGTTCCTCACCAATTATCCAGGGAAAGTCCTTCTATGACATATTCAACCCCTCGTCAAGGGTATTCCCCCACATAATCGACAGCGGTATCCCCATTACAACTTTCTCTGTCAGCAGTTTACATATCATTGCTGCTGCCACCTAGGTGAAAGTCTTGCCAAGACCCATTTCATCCGCCACCAGTGCTCCTGGCATATCAGAATTCTAATCCCGCCTCCTCACAATGAATCATATGGCCAAAACTTCGTGCGCCAGAAACTTCGTTCTGGGCAGGCCTGGAATTGAATACTTGTGGCCTGGAACACGGTCATCTGTTGATTGGAGAATCCGACAGGCATTGAACAGCCTGACTGCTTCATCAAGACACTCATGTTCAAATTTGTTGTTGATTGAAACGAGAACAGTATTCAATATTGAACTTGTATTTGCTGGATCAAGGGCCTCCTCACTATTCTCCACTTGCTCCTGAACCTCCCTGGCCTCTTTGTCTGTGTTCTTTTTGTCCTCAATGATCACTTTCAGTTGCTCTGATATAAGCTGGGCAGATGGGCTCATATTCCGGCACTCCTGAAATTCATCCCAATGTTATGTATACCACAGACAAGCAACCATTTGAATGAATCTCTATGGATGGAATACAATCAATTCAATTCTTTCAATCAGAACTTACATAGATACATGAATCATACTCTTGACCACCATCCTCCTCTCCCTCCTCTCTTCGACACACGTCAGACCCTTCCACAGTCTATGCATAATGATTACGAGTTGCACACGTCTAGCCTCAACATGACTACCGGGGATGATGTTTGCCGGTCCAATTCCGTGCTCGGCATTCTCCTTCCCTGTAGCTCTCATCATTTCTACCACAAATAGCTTCACATTGTGTCCAAGTTTCGACTTGAAAGCATTTGAAAGGCAACAGTTGTACAGAATCTGGCCATATATGGGGTTATTGATCATTTGCCCATGTGTATATGATTCCATATACTCTTCTTCCAATTGATGCTGCTCCAAGGTGCACTTGAACATCGAGGTTAGAATGTATGGCTCTTTCTGGCCTCCGTTTTTGTCGATGAAATCAAGCGGCAACTCAGAGTGCCTCACATCTGTATACGAAGCCTGGAGTTGTTTGGGGGCTAGAACCATATCCTTGCCATTCGACACACAGCGAATCGCAACCTTGATGGTTGTATTGGGCAACTCAGGGAGGTTACTTCTCGCGTTTTTGCTCGTGGGCTCGCCCAAATCCGTCGCCGGTCACTTGTTGCCTCGCCTTCCTTTCTTCCTCGACTCCCGTATTTCGTTTGCACATATCTTCAAAAACATCTCCACCCACTGCCGGCGAATCAATCCAGCATTACCGAAATTAACCAACGGCAGCAAGTTCGCGAATGGCTCCAAACTATCTGCAACCGCCGTCACCCAGTGGAGGGGTCCATCTCGAACCTGTTTCAAACGGTTCTGTCCCAGGATCATGGATTGATACTTCTTTTCCAGAAACCCAGCCACTCATACTTTCTTCCACCTGTTAAATGCAGTGTAGTTGACCTGCCCCTTCTTTTTGGCAAATTGCGTCAAGGAGAATTCAGTTTGCTTCAGGTTGATTGGCAGTTTGCCGTCTGCACCGTCCAAGTCCGAGGAATCGTCACTCGTATCATCTGCATCATATTCATCGTAGGAAATCTCCGGCAATGGGGGCAAGTCCACAATCCCTGCAATATCTGTTTTCCGCAGCTCCGCTGGCGGCTGGAATCTTTTCATTGGGAGGGTAATCAGGGGTCTCCCAGGTGCGCCAGAAGGAGGTCCAGGTGGCGGATGAGAGCTGGAAGATATTGGCTGATTGACTGGATTGTTTTCCGGCGGTCCTACATGCACTCTTGGTGCACCTGGATATAATGGCCATTGGCCTGAACCCTGCAGAGGGGGGAACATTTGAGACCCGCCATAACCGCCTTGGTGGAGGTCATATCCTTGCCTTTGTGGCCCATAACTTGCATATCCTTGGCTTGCGCTGGTGGTTGGTTGTGAACTGTGTGTCATATTGAATGGAGACAGGTGATGGAACTGTGGAGCGCTTCGAAATGGCTGCTGTAGAGGTGGGTAACCATACCCTTGCGGCGGATGATATTGATCAGTGTGTTTCCCAATTTGACTGTCTTTGCCTATGGCAGTTCGTGAACCATTATCCGAAGATTCTGAATTGTCATCACGGCATTGTTGCAAGCCAAACTGGCCACATTGTGGAGACATATTCACGGTCATCGGTGGAGATATGTTGATCGATATGCTCTCTGTGAACAAAGATGGTGGTAAACTACTATGGATGTGAGAGGCGATGTAGAATAAATCGGAGTATGGTTGAGTATATTGCATGTAGCAGTGACCTTCGGCGGAATGAAGGGCTTCCTATATCCCATTCTATTGTCACGAACTGTGGTGTTTCACCACACCTTTGATCAATGTAACCGACCCTGGACTTGAGAAAGAGACACCTTAATCTCACACATCCCGCCTTTCTTTGTTATATGCTCGAATTCATATACTAGGATATGGAATAGGTGCTCACCTTCATACGCTTCAATGACTTTACATGTCATAGAAGGGATATGATATGATATCTCCAGGAACCCAACAAGAACTATAACCAGTATGAAGGTTAGCACGACTAGGGATATTACACATAAGTTGTGTGTGTACCACCTTGCAACCGCATTCAATAGGAGGCCTGTGAGTCGAGCAGGAACAGTCATTGCTTCCAATTCAGCTCCTTGCCTATACATCGTAATTCTCCTAATGATCCACGCTCCAGTCAAGGATCGTTACTGAAACAAACAGCCTACCTGCCTTATCAGTTCTCGATGATCATTGCCCAGACATCCAACTAGCTAGGAAACTCATCTATTCATTGGATTATTACGATCTAACCTCATTATCAGTTGCTCAGAGGATTCAGTGTAGATATAACTCACAATGCCGCAATGACGTAGTATAAGGCCTCATTGTGGTGATGACGAAAGAAACCTCCCTCCCATATTTGGCGGGGTGCGATGTGGCTGTGAATGTGTTACGCTACCCTGAGTTAGCTCGCTTTCAAACCAATGTCACTGAGGCTCTATATCACCCCCTGAAGTATGATCGGGATTTGTCCGAATACGTGTTCAGTGACGTTTTCTCAAATATGGTCAACACTTGCCGGAAACATGATATGTGCTTTATCTGCAAAAGCAAATTGTTCGACGAGAACCAACTTGAGGCTCACTATCAACAATATCACCAAATATCAATGAATGAAGGGCTATTACCTGATGGGATTTTACCATCTGCAGGCTGGGATCAGCCCGAGCCATCATGGTTCGACTTCAGTTGGTTCACCTGAATGGCCATCGATGAGCTTTGTCCGCTGATTTATCTACCCAGATGCAATGATTCTGGTGCACCACCACCTGAAGATACTCTGGATGAAGGAACTATACACCCCAAGATACCTGATCTGACTTGTACCCCTGATCCAACAAAGACGAAGGCCCATAGGCAGGTAGTTGGTGTGGACAATGCGGGGGGGGAAAGCATATCGCAAAGCAATTGGATTGTACAATGAGCATCGCAAGTACTCAGAACAATTGAATCCATGGCATCCATTTCGGTCAGCACACGACTTTCAACAGGCTTAATGATTTTGACAGCAAACAAAAACGTGGATAGATCAACATCTGAGGCTTGGATTGGACAACTTCAATATCGAATCATTTCAATCAGCAAATGCTCTACGAAAGCTCCTCTCTAGACTCAGGTTTGGGCTCGGCAATGATAGTTGGATTGAAGATCATCCGCACAGCTTTGGCACATTATACTACAGCAATTTTTTCAAATGTATCCAGTTGCTTTTGGCTCATCTCGCATTTCAGGTGCACCTCGATTTTCAATATGTGCGCCTTGCAGACTCGGAAAGTTGCCGCATATACAGCAAGATGACCACGGGCGATTGGTGGTGGGATACACAAGATCAACTTCCAGCCGGACCGACAATTGTGCCAGTTAAATGTACATCGATCAAGACCCACTGGACAAATTTTTCGAGCGACCAGCATGCCTGGCCACTGAATCTCATGATTGGTAATATTCGAAAAGGTATCTGCCACACACCTATAAAGCATGCTGGGATTCTTGGTGGGCTGATCCCCTGTCCCCCAAAAGGTGCCAAAAATACTGACGAGGCATGGCATTCTACGGTTGGAACAGTGCTGTCCCCACTCAGGAATCTCAACATAACTGGCCCCGGCTTGAAATGGAATTGTGCTGATGGATTCCAGAGACAATGTTACACTCTTTTGCCTGCCTGGGTCGGGGATTATCCCGAACAACACATGCTTGCTCAAGTCTTGTATGGCTCCTGCCCGATGTGTGAAATTCCAACAAGGTGCTCCGACTTTTCGACCACTTGATACCCCAAGAGATCAGCATGTCTACTTGGAGCCTCTGGACGAAATTGATATTGATGATCTGCACACTCTTCGTGTTCATCCAATCTGCAACCAGTTCTGGCAATACCCTCTCAGCAATGTCTATCGCCTTTGGCAGCCTGATGAATTGCATCAGCTCCTCTTGGGGAAAGTTAAAAACTTATTGCACTGGATGCTAGAATACCTGAAAGCTAGAGATGTCAAGAATCAATTTGGCAATCAATTCACATCAGTACCATGATCTGTAGGTCTCCAGCGCTTCGCTACACCATTTGATTTGTTGGAATGCGGCTGCTGGCAGGGAAAAGATATCCGGGGCAAGATGAGAACACTGGCAGTGAATAGTGCTCCAATTCTTGACTGCTCCCAGGATGCTGGGAAAACAGTGGTGGAAACAGCGTCTGCTGAAATGGTGATGGGAGCAGTGCGGGCATTATGTGAATTCTCTCTGCTTGTCAGCCAACAAAATGATTCTGATCTGTCCCTCGCAGCACTAGACGATGGTGTGAAGCGATTTTACAAGATGCAGGGTGCTTCCCAAGCACAGAAAATTTTGAAGTCTGCGATCGCCAAAGTTGATGAACTGTTGGCAAGAGAATACCATCAGTTACGAGAACAATAAATTCATACAATCTGTGCTGCAATGGAGGGTCAGCTGTACGGGGCTGAAAAGGTTACTACATCAAAACGACAGATATTTCAGGTGCGCCTGAATAGAGCCCGACAAGCAGCAACCGAATGGTCAGATGCTGATCGGCAGAGGGCCATTGACCAATTGCAGCGCGAAATCAATCAGGTGACACCTGCTAAATGCAAGCTTTTTGATAAATGATTCCAACATCATAAGCAGCAACGATTGTACGAAGTCCGGATCAAGGCAACCCGTCCCAGAAGCACATTCGCAGAAAACTTGCTCCAATGAAGACTGCTGGAGAAGAGGAGGCTTATGGGGCGGTAAACATGACCGCCAACACGCGTCTGCAATTTCAGGTGCGTCTATCTGATGCTGAGACTGAAGCCACCACCTGGAGTATTGCCGATACGGACCACATTGTAAGTCAGCTGGCGAGAGATATTTATCGTATGACTTCGAAAGACCAGATGCGGTTCATGAAGGAATTTTCTTTCCACTCGGTCAAGTTTGAAGACTGGTGGCAGGCAATCGGCATTCAGGAGCTCCGGAAAACCATCCAACAGTGTGTAATATATTTCGGATATCCAAAGATGCATCTTGTGAGGCATATATCAGAGTCTATTCGGCCAATGGGTTCCGGCAACACTATCACCTCCAATATTTCTGAACAGCTACATATCGGCAATGTGAAACCGGTATATTAATCTACCAACAATGTCAATCATGTTCAACAGATGCTCAAGCACAATGACCGGTGTACATGTCTTGACAATATGGTGGAGACACTGTCGTATCTTGCCCTTCAAGGCTGGTACAATATTGACTCAGCAAAAGTGTTCAACCTACTATCAGCTGCCAATCCACGGCAAAATACGCGCAGAGCCCATCTTTTACGCCACCAGAATCGTCAGGAAGAGCCATTTATCTTCCCCGTATCACCACAGGTACATCATATGACAGAAACTCATGTCGGTGGAGTGTGCAGAAGTATGATATCAACCTCACTCAGAGATGCATCAGTAGATTGTGGAATTCCCAACTTTGGACAGCTATTCTGTGCACAAATTGAAGAGGACTGGGGACATGAAGTTAGTGGACTGTTTCTCGGATATGATCAGAATGTACTCATAGACTGTATATGTAATGAACTTCAGAATGGTCTGATGTACTACTGTCAACCATTTCACTGCCCTACATCTGTTGAGCGTCTGGGACTTGATTGCAAAGTAGAATATACCAATGCCAACCAAGGGATCATGCCTGAATCTCATAACATCTGCGTCCAATATACGGACAGTGACCTCGATAACACCTTCCCAGGCCGAGTTCCTTCTTTTCCTGTTTTATACTTCAGCTGCACTCCACCAAATCACATCCTCCAATTTCAGTAGTGCCTGCCTGCTGGAACAACAATATTGACCCTTTCTAAGAGGTGCAAGAACACTCAACAATGGATATTACGTCCTCAAGTTCAAGAATATGCGGTGGTGATTCCAACAAAGTACCAAGATCCGCCTGGTTGGGCTGATTGTGTTGACGGGTTCATCTGGGTTGTCAAACAGACTGATAATATGCATATTGAACCTGTCGGAGTAATTGTTGGACCAGCACATTTAGTGCGAGAGAATGCTGCATCAGATAGAATCAATAGTGTAAGGCTTGTAAATAATCATGTGGATTTAGATAGCCACTGGACTGTGTATTAAAGTTACAATGCCTGAATCAAGGTGTGCAGGAGGAAGATAGTCAATTGAATTGTACTATTTGATATAAACATTATAAAAATCACACCTGGAGAGTATGGCTCCAGGTTCGAGGTGCACCGGAATACTCTTGGAGATGTGGCCAATACTCCCAATAGCTCCGAAATTGGTGCATCCTAATTGTTTGATTTGGAAGCATTTTGAAGACAACTATACACTATTCAGGATATTCTTGTATTCTGTTCCACAACTTCCAGAGTATTGAGAAGCACTGGTGAAGTAGTCTCGCCACATCTGAGAGCACAGGGCTTTGCATTCAGCTTATCTGGGAGCATCTGGGAGCATCTGGCAGGATCAGTGTAGCTGTTCGGAGTTGCTGAGTTGTTCAGTCATGACTTCCAAACCATTTTACATTTTGCTGATGCAGGGAGGTTTGGATATCACTTCTAGACCATTTTGCATCTTGCTGACACAATCATAGTGATTTTTGTACTCTGTTGGAATCACCACCACATCTTCTTGAGTTTGAGGATATAATACTCATTGTTAACTATTCTTGCACCTCTTAGAAAAGGTCAATACCATTATTCTGGCTGGTAGACACACATGAAATTGGAGGATCTGATTCAGTAAAGTCTCACAAAAGTCCAATATGGGAAAGATGGTCCTCAGCCTTGGAAGGTGTTATCAAGATTATGTTCTTCACAATCTTTATATCAAAACCAGATGATATGAGTATCAAGCATGATCCCTGGGTTCTCATTGGTATATACCGCCTACCAATCCTGTCCTAGAAACCGAAAAGAAGCGGAGCTGTAAACTGATTGTCAGTAGTATACCAGCACAATTTGAAGTTATATAAATATACTGTCTATGAGTATATTCTGATCATATCCAATCACCAGTCAACTATCTTCATGTCCCAAGACCTCTTTAATTTTGGTTTGCACCAGCTGGCCAAAGTTGAAAAATCCGAAATCTTGAGACACATCTCTATGTGATGTTAATTTGATACATTTGCACACTCAATGGAGATGAATTTCTCTCAAATATTGTAGCTGTTGTTATATAGGGGGGAAATCCGGCTTTTACTGACAGTGCTGAAGGTGTTAAAAATGGGCTTCTGTGTATATTCCTGCTTATTGCTAGCAGAAAGTAGATTGAAAACATTTGCAAAGTCAATATTGTACCAGACTTGAAGCACAAGATATGAGAGCATCTCCTTGATATAGTCAAGACTAGTAAAAAGTCATTTTGCTTCAGCATCTGTTGAATGCAATTACATTTGTTGCAAGATTGATATACCTCTTTCCCATTGCCAATATATAGCCATTTTGATGAAACCTTGGTGAAATTGTTAATAGAATCCATTTGCCGAATTGACACAGATCTATGTCTCACACAATGCATCTTTGTATATCCAAAATGTAATACACACTGTTCAGTAGTTTGCTGGAGCTTCTGAATGCCATTTGCCCTTCACCAAGCTATATGCTCAATTAAGCAGATGGTGATATTATTATTAATATGTGTTGCTCAATTGAAGTGATACAATATATCCCAGTCTGCAGATGCTCTGTGACTCAGTCCAGATCAGTGATATGCCGGGTGGTGGCTTCAGTCTCAGCATCACATTCAAGCACGTAAATTCCACATGCTTGTTGGGAGTGATGTTTGTTACCCTGAAAACCTTGCCATTTGGTGCAATTTTCATTTGAATAAGTTGACCAGGAAAATATGCTGCTAGGACCTATTGCCATAGTCTGGACTTTATTGAATAGTTGTTGCATATGATATTGGAATAATATATCAAATGCTTTGAATTTAATTCATATTACCTAATGGATATTGGACTCCAATCACTATCAACCCTTCTGCAGAGCTGTATTTGACTATTTGGTCGCTGGTAATCAGGCTCCATTCTGATGCACCTCAAATCACTATTATTTGTTGTAGTAATCTTTAAGCTACATACTCAGGAACTTCCATTACAGTAAGAATCTTCTGAATAGTTTGTTTTTGTAACCAATGGGACTTTGTTGCATAATGTTCATTGATTTTGGCCTGCACAGAACTCAACATTTTCTGTTGACAACAAGCATCCTTTTTCTGATAAAATCTCGTAAGTGTATTTTGCAGGTCTTGTTGGGATTCATCAGAGTGATCTTGTTGGGTAACAAGCAGAGAGAGCTCACAGGGTGTGTGTACAGCTCCCATTACCATGTAATCTGAGGCTGTATCTGTGGCACCTTCACTGTTATTATTGGAGCAGACAAAAATTGGAGTACAATCCACTGCAAGTGTTCTGAATGTACCCCAGATTATTATTCCCTTGCAGGAATATCTAATAAAGGAAATCAGTGGGTTACTACAGTGCTAAAGGCTTGCAGAGTATGGTACTAATGTAAATTGATTCCCCAATTGGTTCTTAACAATTCTAGTTTTCAGGTAGTTGAGGAGACGCTTTAATGAGTTTTAAACTCGACTCAGAAGCACCTGATGCAATTTCGCAGGCTGTAAAATCTGATAGATATCTCAGAGAGAGCAATGGAAAAACTGGTTGTAGATTGGGTTAATGCCTAGAGTTTGAAGAGAATCAATATCAATATTCTACACATGCTTCAAGTAGATATGCTAATATTATGATTTAATGAGTGGTTAAAAGTTGAATGCCCCATGATTGCACTTTTTGAAATATCGCACTCTGGGCATAGGTGATATCAGACTTGAGTAACAACCACATGTTCCAAATGATGCCCAACCCAGGCAGCCAAAAGCATAACTGATGGGGTCGGGTGTAGGCAATATTAGAGACAATACTGTTATATTGAGAACAACGCAAACAACTCAAAGTGTATATCGAGAAAACAAGATATGACAAATGTCAAACCTATTCAAAGTCAGCTATTGCTTTGTTATACAAGAGAACGAGTAAAGAGAGAAGAAAAAGAAATCCTCCAACACCAAACAACCACTCTTTATATACAGTTCCTCAACCACCCTATAATCATTCCCCATGTTCCGATACCCCATTCAAATTTTCATGCATGATTTTACACACCACCAATGAAAGTATTATCAGTACAACCACACCATATCATCTGGTTGCAGAACAGCACAAACCACTTCTTTATCTTACTAAATTACTCTACCACCACCACCGCCTGTCTTCACACAATCTGCACATCAATTTACGTTTCCTTCTTTTTGTAACACCAATGTCTTCCCAAAATTCCCTTCAGCATTGTTTTCCTACTCTTATACCATCACTTGCAAACCTGAGCTTTGACAAAAAGAGAGTAATGTTGTCCATAGAATCCATCTGAAGAATCTCATTTCAAGCTTGGACCGGTTATGTCAAGATTATTGAGTGGGGAGAGTAAATTTTCTATTGCATTATGCCATGCTTCATTACTATTTATAGCACCTTTTGGCAGACATGGGATCAGCCCAAAAAGAGTTCAGGTGCACTTGATAGGTATGCAGTGGTTACCTTTTTGAACACTACCACCTCAGCAAAATGTATTTTGGTTACTTGGAGCCTCCAGGAGTATGTGCAAGGAGGCAGAGTGTAAATTTAGTAAGATCAATGTCAAGCAAAAATCAGACCCTAGGAGGGCATTCCGGCCAGCCTTCAGAGTAACTGGGCTCTCTGATGACTGGTACAGGAGTGTCATGGGAGAGATTGTAATAAGTCTGGGAACACATCAGAGTGCCACAGAGAACTTTGGAAGCACCTGCGAGTGCTACCAAACCAATGTGGGAATTTCAAACTAACTCTGAGAGATGCCTGGGTTCTTGTGAATATTGGTATGGAGAACAGCAGTCATTATCTGAGATTCTGCAGTGCTACTTGTACAAAGAATTACTGTCCACAGCAAATAATATGATGCATGGATTCTTGTTCATTATCACCTCTAAATCATACTTATACTTGCTAACAATATCCTCTGCAACATTCAATTTTTTGCATCACTACTTGAAGACACCTAAGAAAATTAAATTTGATTCAAATGTAAAAGCGGATTCCCCGAAACAATAACCCAAATAAGCAATTGAATGATGGCAAACAATAATGGTGCAAATATCATCCACTCCATCTCCCATTGCATTGAGGCCGACAAATGGTGGAATACACAATTCCTCAACAGCATAAAGAAGCATGTAATGCTCCTGGTATTTGGAGTTGATTTGTACGTGCCAAGTGGGTGAAAGTGAAGTTGGATATTGTTTGGCCAGATTTGTGAAATCTAATGGAGGTGTAATAAGATGTTAGCTAGCTGCGAATCAAAATGGGGTTTGAAATGCAATATGAAAATATATTCTAATGAAAATGGAAACTAACTACCAGGAAAAGAGGAGTGCCAGATGGTGTGTGCTGGTGTAGAATAGAGAGGTATACAGGAGGTAATGGAGCAGAATGGAATGCAATTGAAGAGCACCAATCTTGGCTGAGAAGCATCAACTGGGATTGAGTAGCACCTGTCCAAGCAGAACATCTGGAAAAAGGTATTCTGTTATGGGTAATTCACCATAGGCCATATGGCCTACAGTAATCTCCAGTAACAGCAATAACACCAAATAATACAAACTACTGCAGATCCATTTCCTCTAACCCCCAATAATACACCTGTAATTTACCAATAGCACAACTGAATTATTACTGTAATTCAACTGTAATACGTGTATTATATACTGCAATTCTTGGAATAAACTACATATTCGTCACAATTACTCATTTGTTTGTTACTCTGACATTTCGTTTCACATCGTTAATGTGGACTTATTTCACCCTGACATGCTTGCTTGGACAACTCTGACATGCTCACTTGGACAACTCTGACATGCTTGTTTGGACAACTCTGACATGCTCGCTTGGAAAACTCTGACCAGCACACACACTGACTCCTCTCCTGTATCTGAGAAGCTTGCTCCCACAACTCTGACATGCTCACTCTCACAACTCTGACAAGCTCGCTCCCACAACTCTGACATGGTCACTTTCACAAATGATATACTTGCTCTCTCAACTGAGACAAACTCACTTTCAAAGCTCTGACATACTTGTTCTCACCACTCTGACACGCTCACTCTCACCTCTCTGACAATCCGGCTTCGCTGGGAGCAATCTGGTAGCAGCGGATCCGGCTTCGTTGGCGGCGGAGAAACTGGCTTCGCTGGTAGGGTTGAAACTGTCTTTGCTGGTAGTGGTTGATGTGGCTTCGCAGGTAGGGGTGAAACTGGCCTTGCTGATAGCGATGGATCTCGCTTCACTGGTATAGATCAATCTTGCTTCGCAGGTTGCGCTGGATCTGGCTTCGCTGGAAGGGGTGGAACTGGCTTCGCCGGGAGGAATCCAGTAGTGGTGAATTTGGCTTCACTTGTAGGGGTGAAACTTGCTTTACCGGTAGGAGCGAAACTGACTTCGCTGGTAGGGTGACACTGGCTTCACTGGTAGTGGTGGATCTGGCTTTGCCAGTAGCAGAGAATGTGAATTCCCTATCAGCTGAGAAGAAGCTTTGGATCTGGCTTCGCTCCCACAACTCTGACATGCCCACTCCCATAACTGAAATGCTTGCTCTCACAACTCTGACATACTCACTTTTAAAGCTCTGATATGCTTGGTTGCACTGCTCTGACATGCTCATTCTCACCTCACTCACAATCTGGCCTCGCTGGGACCAAGCTGATAGCAATGAATCTGGCTTTGTTGGTAGGGGTGAAACTGGCTTCGCTGTTAGTGGTGGCTCCAGCTTCACTGGTAGGGTGAAACTGGCCTCGCTGGCAGCAAAGAATTGGGCTTTGCTGGAAACAGTGGGTCTGCATTTGCTGGAACAAAGTTGGTGAGAGTGGATTTGACTTCACTTGTCAAAGGAAATTGGGCTTTGAAGAAAGTATTGGAACCAGCTTCGCATCTGGCACTCGATCCCGCTTCGCCTGTAGTAGTGATTCTTGCCTTTCTCAGAGTTGGCAGGGGGGTAGTACATATATCATATGGAGGAACGATCTGAGAGTATAATGCTCGGTGGTGAGGATGGTGATGGTGTTCGTGGCGATAGTGGTAATGGTTATGGTAGTGATTGTGGTGATGGTGGTGATGATAGCGATTCAAAAAAAGGTCGTGACAACAAGGTATACAGTATGAGAAATATGTCTCATTCTGTAAATGGTTATTACACACAGTGATATATGGTAACACTCCCATAACACTTCTATAATGGTACAAATATATGGTATGGCACCATATTCTGGGGTAGGCAACCATAATTCAGCAGTAACAGCCATAGTTAATCATGATTATAGTGGCGCTGAAGCATTTCCCAACGAACAGTGTCGAATGTAGTAGAGGAGTAGCGAGGGAGGTATAATGTGTGGAATGAAACGGATGAATGCCAATCCAAGCAGCGGAGTACCCTAGGGGATTGGGGAGTACCAATTGCAGTGGAGAAGTACCAAAATGGGATGGTAAGGAGTCTAGCATTCAATCTGGGAGTAACAATTTGGACTGAGGAGTGCTGTTTTGAATTGAGGACTTCCTATCCCACTGCAGGAGAGCCAAATGGAGTGTGGGGAGGGTATGGAGTGCAGAGTGAAATAGTTGAGTACCAATCCAGACCTAGGGGATTGAGGAGAGTATATTCAACCACAGGTGCACTGATAGAGGAGCAATTGAGTGTAGAATAAATAAGAGCAGTCTGAGATTGAGGAGCACCGAAGTGGATCAGACTGTGCCTATCCAAGCAAAGTTGCACCCAACTGGTGGGTGGCAGGGTGGGGGGGTGTGAGATGAGGTGCAGTAATGTGTTGTTGATGAGTGCAGTGGCTTGTAGGCTGAAAATTCATCATGGGGAAAGTACAAAATGAACCTCAATTTTCATCATGAGAAAACATAATTGTAGCCTTCTTTCCAGTGGAACAATCAGACAGGACACAATGAATAGCTGTGGCCTCCAGCGCTGACATCTGTGGGGCAAGAGGTTGAAAGATCTGAGATGTAGGCCTGTGCCTCAAGCTATTCATGGTAAAGAAGAATTGATAGTAAATTGAATTAACAACGTCCATTTGGGTGAACTAGGATTTTTTATCTTTCATGATCTTTCAAAGATATGAATAGTCTAACAGGAGCTATTTAATGTGGTTCTAAAGTTCAGTTTAAGAGCCTAAATCGAACCATTGACTCAGGGCAACAGCTTGACATGGCTCATATACAAACCATGCTATAATTGCATGAATATTCAATCCTAGCAATGTATATGTCGTTGTGTTGTCATTATGGTATGTCTGATAGAGGTACATTAAACATAGTTCAAGACTTAGAGCAACAGTGTCTTGTGTCTGCAGATCAATATTGAAAAATAGACCTCTGGGCAAATTACACACAGATGGCATACGTACAGGAGTATCTGCTAATACGTGTTGAGGATTCTGACCTTCAATGGCTATTTTCAAAGCTGTTCCAATCATTGACTACTATTCATTGGATAATATTGGTGAAGGAGTCATCATGATTAGCATTGCCACCATGAAGCATTTTGCTTCCTCAAAAGTAGCCTATTGGTGTTGGGGCATGTTCTAATCTACCATGGCCTTGGGTTGTGGAACATTCTGGTTACAACTAGCCTTGGTTAGTGGGATTACCTGGGTGGTTGGTGCATGGGCAGACTTGTATAATTTGTACAGGAGGGGTAACTTTTGGCATTTGAGCAATGATGTTACCATTGCTGCAGCTTGATGTTAGAAATTTGGAAGACGAGGGCATGCAATGACAGTATTGGCAAGGCTCCTTTTGTTTGGCAGTGGAACTCTTGTAGTTTGTAATGACTTGTGCCAGCGCACCTGGCCTAGCAGTAGAACCATGTGATGGTAATTTAAATTGGCTTGTTTCATATCGGACACCAAGATGGAATCTGCAGTGTACTAGCTTTTGTTAGCACAGATCACCTGATTAGTATCGTCGTCCTGCTTTACTGATACCATTGGTGATATTAGTTATCTGGAATTCAATGCATCAAGCTAGAGTATAGGAGAGTGAAACATTTCATGGACAATGAACATTGACTGATTTCATGAATACCAGGGCAAGTGCTCTCCAAAGGTGTGGTTCTTGATTCTTCTGTCAATAGTTATTCTTCACCTGGCTGGGTGTAGGTTCGATATGCTGAAATGCAGATCAAAAGTTGGGGAATGTAGGAAACAAGTGTACACGTGTTAAATATAAGATTAAGTGCAATAGAATAATGGGGGAAATGATACAAGAAGTTACACAAGGTTGAGAAGTATGCAATTTGAGGCAAGACTTGCAAGGATTCAGAAGAGATGACTTAGATGGTTCATAATTATATCCAGCATGGGTGTCAGGTGGTAGGATTTGGGATTTACCAGGTGCACCGAAAGAGATGGACTCCTAATGTCCAATGCCAATGGTTAGCACACCAATCAAGAATACTCTGTATGCATGTAAGAATCAGAGGTTGCTGAAAGCCAATACACATTGACTCCAACTAGATGCACCTGAACCTGATGCACCAGATGAATACTCCAGACAGCAACATGGTTTGTAACATTTAGTGACTCTTGGCATAGGTCAAATAGAGCAGTGAAAACCTCAATGAGAACAAGTGCCCCTGCATATAACCCTGCCAAACTTGAAATTGTGTGTCAATATTTTAGTATCGGAGGGGACATCACTGCATAGAATTGTTGCAGCATTGAGAATCTGCATAACTAATTAGGTGTAGGACCATGAGAGTGATTATTGAGTTGGAAAGGTTCATACTGAGCATGTTATGGATAGGGGAGAAAAATGTATCCATATGTAGTATATTTGCAGGAAGGGCACACTGATTTGCATTACATTCTGTAGTTATAGAATGATTGAAACTATGTTAGCGTTTAATAAGGCAATACAGTAAGAATAACTTCACCATCAGGTATTCTTATGGGCCATGTCGGCAGAACATCTTCACCATATCAATGCAGGTAATGAACAAGGGATAGAATTTGGGTACACAAAGGAATGATAAAAGTGTGGAGAAAGAATGATAAGGTACAATACTGATTTAGGGGTATTGTTATTGATTCATGCCTTTGTCAACGCTAAGATTATTACCAAATGCGTGATGAATACTCGCTCCCATTTAGATTTTGCATACAATGTCAAGTCAATCAGACATCTTTAAGTCACAAATTCATTCTGAGTCTCACTTCTACAATGTTGACTGAATGTAATTGTTGGGGTTGAAAGCTATATATGATGGTATGAATACTTTGTGAGCCATCATCTCACAGTGGGCGGCAGAATCATTGCACAAGGTTCTGTGGAATTGAGGGGCAGCTAGGTTTGAATTGCTATGCAGGACTGAACGCAATGGCTGAAATTGCAGACTGGCCTTACTTGGACTGTTCACTGTACTCTTCAAAGCTGTCTTTTCTTAACTTGTGCTCCCAACATTTTCTCTCTTTGAACTCTTTTGATGAACATCAGTTCCCATACTCTATTAACAGATATGGGATTTGGCAGCTCAAAAATAGATTTAGTTAGAATCCGGTGAAGTGTGCAAGAAAGTTTTGAGAACCTCGGCCTTGTTGAGTATGTGTGGTACCTTGGTAAGCAGGAGTTGCTGGTCAGTATCTGCAGAGTTGCTAAGCAGAATCTCCCTTGTGATATTGTTTCTCAAGCTCAAGCTCTTTTGATGAAGGCTGAACTTTCAGAAGGTATTTGAGACATTGAAAACGTAGATCCAAAAATTCTACTTAGTCAATATTGAGTTAAGTGTGCATACTAATTGGCCAGAGCTGTACATTTATGGTTTGGTGTGCAGTGGCTACATTCCTCAAATGGACAGTTGACATGGAGCTTGATGGTCAGGGCCTGTTTATAGCTGCTTGCACATATTGATCAAGCATAGATTTATGAGTTAGTAGACACTGAGCTGAATGAGCCGCTTACAGCTAAACTTGAACAACAATCAGTGTGTACTGCTTCTACCAATCCAATGTTGAACAAAACATGCTCAGAATAAAATAACTGAATATATGCAGTGCACAACAAACAAGGTACATGTGTTTCAGTGGCTGAATTGACACTCTGAGGCCTGTCTGCGCTGGAATGATATGTTCGAAATGGATTGCGGCTTGTCAACGTTGGCTTCACACAAATCCAAGTACTTCGGACGTGATACGATTGCAGAATGAAGGAGTGCCCAAACTACAATCATCGGCCAGTATGGACACTGCGGCTACTCATCAAGCCCAGCCATCAGTGTCCGAGTTGAGTTTGATTATCCCGCACTCTGGGATGCAAATCTAAGCTGTTTGTGACCTTCTAATTATATACAAGCAAAAGCTGGGAATTGGCAACATCTATCAGCAAGATGTAATGTGGTCTGGAAAGGACATGGAATCCGCCTGCACACTTTGGTCAACTGTACCAGGACTCCTACACAATTCGAAATGTGCCCATACCCTCTGGTGCTGAACAAAGTTCTCTCAGATATTGTGAGAGTAATTGCTAGTGCTTCTGAAAGCACCAGGAGTAGTGTTGGCAAGGGGTCCGGGTAACCCACCAGCAGTCTGGTATTTGGCCGGCGGTTTGGTCTGGTTTGGTTCCAGACCTGGTCAACCACCCAACATGCTGTGTATTGGCGGGTGTGTGACCCAGACCGCGGATCCAACATTACGGTTCCTACACCTTTGGCCCTGATTAAGTATTTGAGTTCTCATCGTATCATGACATGATCAGTACGCAGATTATGCAGTTCTGGCCGCTCTTTCACCTCCCGCTTTCCGATTTGCAATCTAACTGATATTCGTTGAGTGGCGGTGAAAAAAGGGCAGATTCTAAGCGAAATTAGCGGGTTTTCGATAGCGACTCAACGAATATTCGTCGGATCACATATCTGAGATCGGGAGGTGAAAGAGCGGGTAGAAATGCACAATATACGTACTGATCATGTCATGATACGATCAGAACTCAAATACTGATTTGGAGGCAAAGTTGTGATGTTGAAATGCCGGGTTTTTGGTGGTGAAACCGGCCCATTTCCAATGGGCTGGGTTTGTCGTGTGGTAAGACCCGTTGCCAGGGTCCGGTTTCAGGTGGAACCGGAACCGGAACCGACCCGGGAATTTGGACCCGTTGCTCACACTAACCAGGAGTTACTGAGGTGCATTCAAGATGCTATGATATTTGTCGTATAGGATAGTCAAATTGTGCAGCAGCTGAGACCTCTGTGCAGGTCAACCAGAGACAGTGTGAGCAGCTGAGACTGCTCAGCAGCTCTGTGGGAGACTTTAAACTTGGTGGGGCATTTTCGTGGCACAGTTCTTAGTGTCCCATAACCGCAAGCAATGTTGTCTATCATATTCAACTTCATTACCATCAGAACAAGATTTGCTACACCATAATATGGTACTTATTATCTATCTAAGTGTATCTAAACATATATATATGATCAATCTGACTGCAGTCAGTACTTGAGGGCAATTGGAGAAGTCCCTGGAGATGGCTATGGAATGAACTTAGGAGCTGCACTTGGAGGTTATGATGGAGCGAGATTGGAGATACACTTACAGCCTGAGTATGAGTGACCTGAGATATGAACTGTGGCAACATAAATGAGCGAGTAAGGAGAAATTCGTAGAGCCCGAAATTGACTGAACTGGGTGAAGTACTCGGAGTCCATTATCAGGTCAATCTAGAGATTCACTTGGAGGCCACGATTGAGTGAATGTAAAGATGCACATGGAGACTGCAATGGAGGGTACTCAGGGATTTACTGGAAGGCTGTGATCATGTGAGTGCAGAATTCGGCTTGGAGGCCATGATATTCAGAAGCTGGAGGCCATGATCGATCATGTTAGCAGGTACACCTCCAGGCCGAGATCGAGCATACTCAGAGACACACTGAAGTTTATAACTGAGCAAGGATGGAGATTAACTTGGAGGCCGCAATTGTGTGAACTCGCAGACCGTAATCAAATAAGTTTGGACTTGCACCGGGAGGCCCTGATTGGACGAACCTGAAGGAGGCCTTCGTGTGAGAGTGGAGATGCACTTTGAGGTGGTAACCAAGCCACGTTGGAGATACACTGGGATGCCATCATCATGTGAAACTGGAGGCCTTGAAAAAGTGTGTTGGGAGATTCAGTTACAGACTGACATAGTGTAAACTCAGAAATATACTAGAAGGCAGTAATCGAGTGCATTTTGAGGTGTACTTTGCGGTGGTTGGTCTGCAGTGGTTGGATCTGGTGTAGGTGGATCTGCAGATGGTGGATCGTGAGTTGGCCAATCTGGAGGCGGTAGATCAGAAGGGAAGTGCAATGGGTATTGAGACTCAATTCATTGGCTAACTTGTAATTGTGGGATTGTAGAGAGTGGAGTTTAAGATGGCCCACCGAGAGATGACAGATAATGGATGAGAGACTGGCTGGGAGTGGGAGACAGTTGATTTGGGGTGGGTGCTGTACTGTATGCTACCTCATAATCATTCCATTTATAGATAAAGAGGCATAACTTAACTTTGGGTACTCAGGTGATAATAGACTTGTGGATGAGAAAGAGAGAGATGAGAGAAGAATAGGACAGTCAAGATGAGGAACTCGAAATGGACAGAATTATGTGTGCGAGGCAATCAACCATTCCTGATACAAAGGGTACAACTGCTGATCAAGCTGGTAAGAACACCCATATAAGGTATTCTTAACCCAATCAGGTAAGTCATATATCAGATTTCCCGTATCCTCCCGCAACATCCATCTCCCTTCCATTGCTCTCTCTCATCCACAACTCTACCACCATCACACAATACAAAGTCACGATATTTTTCTTTCTATCATCATGCCTAGATCATGAGTCGACGCTGGGTACAGCATACACCCTGTACAGCATTCAATGCTAGATTTACTGCCTGTCAGCCTTCTTCACATCATTTTCACAGGTACAAGTTGAACCAGAAATGTTTTTTCAGCTCGCCAGCTGCCTCCCTGCAAATCATCCGCCAGCAGCCAGTGGGATATGAGAGCACCAAGGGGAAGTGAACGAATCCCAGTCCCACTGTTGCGAGTTACCTAAAAGATGAATAGAGCCTCAGCACCTGTCACCCCCCAATCGATTTCCTCCGCATCAACCACCTCATCGTACTCCTCCAATCTCGCTCAATCATGGCCTCATACTGAATCCCTGAGTTCACCCACTCTCAATGTCCAAGTATATCTCCAAACTCCCTGGATCGTGGCCTCCAACTCCGCACCATCATGGCATACAACTGTATGTTCAAACTGGCTCAATCACAGCCTCCAAGTGCATCTCTCGGTTCACTAGATTGCAGGGTCTAAGTGCATCTCCATACTGGCTCAATCATAGGCTCCAAGTGCATCTCTGAGTTTACTCTATATTGGGCCCTAAGTGCATATCTGAGTTCACTTGATTACTAGCTTCAGGCGCACAATCAATTGCTCCCTAGCCCTGCATGCTGTGAGTCCGGATATACCCTGCATAGATAGATAGCTATGTAGATTCATACATACATAAATGAGAATTCCAATTGTTCACATGAGTGTTAAAAATCATGAAATGATAAGTAGTAGTTACGATTGCCACATGCACCAGCTGCATTTACAATGATGATGTCACCTTTCCCCGACACCTGGAGGGCAATCTGAAATGCTCCCAGGCTTGTTGCTGCACACCCAGGTGCTCCCCTAGATGTAACTAGACCTTCTATATTCTCTAACATTTGTCACCAGCATGTCCTGGTGTATGTGAACACCATGTATCAGTTGAGTCAATGTTCAAATGTTACCACCCTGGGATTCATTTTGAACAACCCCTGAACACTTCCAGAGGCTCTCAGTAACCACCCTTCATTTTGCTGATCAATATGCAAGATGTATCTCATATTGTGACACATTTACTCAATATTACTTGTTCTGTCAATATTGCCATATGCGATTGTGGAATACACAGTGCTTAATTAGTCATGAAATGACCTGTGACTGAAGACATATGCAGGATTCTCTGGTGCTCCAGAATGACGTTCTATCACACATTTTGTATCTCTTTGATTTCGATAGTCATATCTGGTTCCAGCATTCTGGTCAACCTTATACTTGCCTCTGATCAAATTATCGAAAGCCCTTCACCGAATCATAGGTCATGATTTGACTATGGCCAGTTATCATAAGATCTGGTGAGAGTACAACTTGAAAGCATAGTCACTGGCTTGTCAGATTTTCACCATTTTGACCAACACAAATTCATTCCCAGTGGAGGGGGCACCACTTCATCAGTGCTAGTAAAATATCTTCAAGACCACTCTTGTATATTTGACTGGTGCACCTGCGTCATTACAAATCCAGTACTTCCCATTTGTCTTTGTCTCATATTTGCTATTATGACTCAACAATAACCCAAATGATATTCCACTCTAACCACTACTGAGTCACGGCTCAAGATGCGAGTGACCAAGAGTGGAATCGGGAATGAATTAGTGTTACAGAAGGACAGAGATGTGGAGAGATGCACAAAAGGTACGGAAATATTGTATAGTGGTGGCAGCATAGGTTGTTATGCTGAGGAAGTGATGTGAGGTGTTGTGACGTGAGGTGATGTGGCGTAAGTTTTGTTGATACGAGTTTGGTTGGTGGAAAGTAAGATCGTGAGGATTCTGATGGTAGATTGACGCATGAGAGACGATACGTGGGTGGCAGACGAACTGTATATAAAGAGCGGTTGTTCTGGCATTGGAGGATTTCATTTTATTCTCTCATTACTCATTCTCTTGTATAGCAAAGTGAACGGATGATGTCAAAACAGCTTCGACTATGGTCATGTTATGGTCCCTTGCTACGAATTTCGAGCGGTGTTGTTCTCCGATATCACCTTATTGTTCCCAATATCGCCTGCATATGACCTTGCATATTACACTAGAATGAGTTCAACATACCATACCCGCTATTGAATGTGCCTACATGCCTCAACAGGGTGTAAGTGTTGCCTTGAACCTTGTTCTGTCTCTTGTTGGGTGTATTTAGCACCCAATCGATGTTGGATACACATTTGTGACAATTGAGTAGACCTCCCACCACGACTTACCAGATTTGATTTTCATCGCTACAGTCATTGATCACCATATTCGGATCCCAAAGCACGACAGTAATTGTACTTCCCAAACGAACTGGTTCGATCTTGTTGGAATACGTTCTACAGTATTGGGACCCAAACCATTGAACGATTCCGACAGTACCGAAGCCATAAATTCAGTATCATTCGAGGAGGAATCTCTGGATGCTTATTTTTCTAAACAATCAGACATTTCCTGCCTGTGGAACACATACTGGACAGATGCAGGCAGGGAGGGCGGTGGTTTCGATATTAACGATCCAGTTTTTGGACAACACTGGACTAGATATTTGGGAGCACATTCCTGGTTTCCCTGCGACTCTGAGAAACCTTGTAACTGGGAAGGTCATAACTGTGCGGGAACACACTCAACTATCCGACATTCAACAGCAGCAGCAAACACAGCTAAGTCTCTTGGAATTCCGCTGATTGTTGTAGTACTTCCAACTCCTACCCTGTCCAAAATCGATATACACAACTGGCACCAGTAGATGTGACCAGTTTGTTGCGATGTGAGAATCAAACCAAAACAATCGGGTGGCTCTGGTCTCGACAAACGACCAGGCACTCATATGAGTACTGCTGCACACAACAGCAGGAAGCGTCAGGTTCGAAGAAAGCCAGGAGCGACTTCAACAATGCCAGCAGGTGTTGTGACATGTGGCCCAGTACACAAAACCGGCACAAACAGTACAGAGGCTGTGTGAACCCCCAGCCCAGCTAATCGCATTACAGAGGGAAATCACGGATCTGAAGGCCCAGCAGTTCCTGCCTCCAACCTTCAACCACTCCAAGACGGAAGGAAGCATACAGAGCCTTGAGGACAATTTGGCTGAAGCCTGGAGGAGGCCAGCCACGGAAGGATTCAGGGAGGAATTACAAACACACTTGGCCTTGATGACCCGCCATGGATGAGAATATGGAGAGGTCATGAGGAATATACGGATGCAATTAGCCAATGACCTAACCCCACCAGCGAGGGTGGCCCCAGCTGCTCCCTAGGGGCAGAAGGACAAGGGGCAGGAATTTCCCAACTCCCTGGACTTTGCAGGGTTGGATGAAAGTCAATTGATAGGCTGGAATGTTCAACTCCGGATGGTCATGCTACACAAGCCAGGCAGATTTCCCAGCGAGCGGTTGCGGAAGCGGTATGTATTCAACCCCATGACCGCCATAGCCTTGCTACTGATACTACCACACCTCGAGGAGGAAGGAATGATATGACTGTGAGACCTAACAGCTCCACTCCTGCAAACAGCATTTGGGAACCACAATAGGGCAGCTACAGCGTAATGGAAAATCCGCGGAATAAAACAAATGAACCAACAGTTCTCTCAATATTATGCTGAGTTTCGAGTTATTGCTACAAACCTCGATTGGAACCCTTCAACTGTAGAAAATTCCCTGAGCATGGGTCTCGGAAGAAATCAAGGATTGCCTCCAGTATACCGATCTGCCTGAGGAACTCACTGCATTTGTGGCCCTGTCCGTGAAGTGGGATAATCAGATTCTGCAATGCTGGGCTGGAAAGGGTGCATCAGAAACAGGTGGAGGAATAGGGTCCGCCATCTCCCCAAAGCCTCGAACACCATCGAAAGACCTTGTGGCCACCTCACCTGGAACAGTTGCCTGATATTCCGGACCAGCACCTATTGACCTAAACGTGGGCACACTGACGATTTCAATAGAGCAAAGGGCAAAACGGTTTGTGGATGGAAGGTGTTTGTATTGCGGTGGGTTGAACCACAGAGCTGCAGAATGCGTGGCGAGGAAGAAAGCCCAGACGTTTAAGGCGGTGAGTGCCAAGGATAAGGAGGTTGAAACAAGGTCAGGTTCTGAGGAATTGGGAAATGATTAAGTCACCCTAAGCAGGATGGCACTTGGTTGAGGGAAAAAGTTTTGTTTTAAATGCTTTAAAATATTTTAGAATTTTGTAGTTGTCAGTTAGCAAGGTGGAGGTAATAGAACAATCAATGAAAGGGAAACATTTAGTTATTACCTGCACATTGAGTGTGAATGATTGAGAAATACCTACACATGTCCTTATCGACTGCTGAGCCACAGGAACAGCATTTATCGATCAAGATTTCACCCGCAATCATTGCATACCAATACAGAAATGGACACACAACGACAGGTGGAGGTAATCAATGGAAGACGCATTGCATGAGGGGATGTGATGCATATTGCTGAAGTTGGTATGAAAATACCAGATCATCGGGAACAGGTTCCAATGTTTGTTACAAAGTCAGAACATTATGCAATCGTCCTAGGAATTCCATGGCTACATTTGCATGACATTGCTGTCCGATTCACCTCAAATACAATTTCATTTTGGTCACAATACTGCATGACACTGCCACAATGCTCCAGTAACAGTTCAAGGAGTTGTGGAATGACCCAAAGAACCAGTATATGAGAAACTATCTGAACCACAAATACGGCCAGAATGAACTGTCTGACGAAATATAGTAAAAGTAAATGGAGCATCTTTTTTCCAGACAGTAAGAAAAGGGAAATTGACAACATCAGCAAAAAACATTTCCGTCCGGGCGGAATGGCTCCGTCAGAGTGGACTCGCTCTGTCAGTGCCGTCAGAGATACCCCGCTGGCGGATTACTCCGCGCCCGGCGTCAATACCACCCGTCGCGTTGCACATCGCCGTCCGATCGCAGTTTCGCCGTTTCTTCCTCAGACTCTGCAAGAGTATTCTCAGATGATCCTGAAAGCACCTGCAGGTATGGAGGTGCATTCAGGACGCTACGAGATTGGACTATTAGGATAGTCAAATTTTGGAGCAGCTGAGACCGCTGCGCAGCTCTGCGGGAGACTTGGTGCCGTATTCTCAAAGGAGTGGTTCTTAGGGTTCCATAAGCACAAGGCATTTCGTCTATCATATTCGTCTTTGTTACAGTCACAAGATTCGCTACCTCATAATATGGCATGCATTATTTAAGTATCTCTATATATATACATACGGTCAATCTGG
>Ga0307512_10001567_pt1 | contig 32023 bp, 33 predicted proteins | sample 14_EM_MG_FD_200267 | JGI IMG/M metagenome (GOLD analysis project Ga0307512, IMG submission 200267) | Populus trichocarpa ectomycorrhiza microbial communities from riparian zone in the Pacific Northwest, United States - 14_EM | ecosystem: Host-associated > Plants > Roots > Unclassified | place... | reverse complement strand
TGAGCCCTTCAGCCGTCAACGCCCGGGCGGAACAGTCGACTTGGCGTCGAACCGTTCGTGGCGGGGATCCATCGCGTCCAGCTCCGCGCAGAGCATGTCGGCGACGTGGTGCCGTGGAAGGGCTCCAGAACGTCGCGCGCCGGCCCGGGTACGGGCTCGCGGACCGTGGGGCACATGGCGTCGCTCTCGATGTGCGTGTGGACGGTCAGCGCTTCGACGACCCTGCTCATCAAACCGGCCTTGGCCGCCGTGGCGTCCTCACCCGCGGCCTCGAACGTGCCCGGAAGAGCCGGAGGTGGGGCCTCTTTGTGGGATTCCTTGTGGAGAGCGATGGCGCCATTGGACATGGCGTGCCTCCGATGAGGTGCGCCTCAGACCACAGTGGCCGCCTCCCGCCGGGGCCGCCTCCCGCCGGGGCGCACTCCGGGAAAGCTCCGGCCCGCGAACCGCTGGCCCCCTCAGGAGCGTTTCCGTTCCTCAGGAGCGGGAGCGCGGATCATGAGAAACGCGGCCGGTGCTGGATGCTCCTGCCGCCTTTGGCCTGGACGGTCGGCTGCCGTTCACGCCGCCGGGTCACAAGCAGGGGGCGCGGCGTCGACATCCGAGTGCTGGAGGGGCTGCACCACGGGCAGACTCCTGAACGCCCCGAACGACCTCGCAGCCCGGCTCCGGCCTGCTGCGCCCGTCCAGATCCCCGACCCGGGCGAACTCCGCCTGGAACGGCTCGTTCTGCCCCGCGTCGCGGTCTGATCGATCGGCGGCTACGTGTCCACGGATAGCACGGATAACACGGATGTCGTTGTCGCTATCCCCTCGATGCGAACTACCGACAGGACGGTCGATGAGCTCTGCTCGTCCGATCAGCCAGACATCTGTGGTCGGCTGCGGTCACGGTGGTCGCTGTACTTCACTGCTGTGCAGCGGTCACGGGATCAGGAAAGCTGCCCGTCCTCGTGAAGCGCGTCGAAGACCATCTCGTCGACGGCCGAGACTCGGTCCCGATCGGCGAAGCGGAACCACGCCTTCTCGGCGATCTCCCGCGACGGGGTCAGCTCACCGCGGTGATCGGCGGTGTAGCAGATCATCCGGAATGGGCCGTGCTCAGGATGGCCCTCGCCGATCTCGAAAGTACCGAAGTGCACCATGGAACCAGGGTCGATCGCCGCCTGCAGTTCCTCGTCGATCTCCCGCACCAGGGTCTCGCTGTCGGACTCGCCCGGCTCACGATGACCGCCCGGGAAGTAGAAACGATCTCTGCCGTGACTACGAGTCACCAACACCCGGTCGTTCCGCACCAGGACCCACGCCACCTTCTCCGGCAAGCCGTTGCCATTCGCCATGGCCCGGGACCGTATCGGAGGGCATCGTCTGCGTCAGCACCGTCCGCACACAGCTTCTGAGTTGTCGCAGTCGTCGGCGTTGGTCACCGTTGAGCGACCTTCCCCGGCGCCGGCTGCCATAGCCGGATCTTCGTCTGGTGGTCATAGCCGGCGCCACCTCAGCGTGGACACAGCTCCCGAGCATCGAGAGGAAGGCCTAGCCCATTGCCTTCCGCGGCGGCTACGGCCGGGCCCTGACACGCAAAATCACGGCCTTCTGCAACACGCTTTAGGGGGTGGCCGGTGAGTCAGAAGCGGAGTCCCGAGACGTACCGCAGCAAGGCACGATGCCGTGACAGCCGTACCCGCTCTTATCAAAGCGCGTGGCGGCGGTAAATCTTCAAACGGTTGAGTTGCTCGACTTCGTTCCTGTGGACCTACCAGGACGGGTCTATCGCAGGTCTGTCGCGATCAGTGCCCAAGAACAACAAAGAGCGGGACCTGGTGAGACTGGTCCCGCTCTTTCGTGTCGGCATCCGCCCTGGTCAGCGCTTGGATTCTGCTGATCCTCGACGAGTGCCCCCGGCAGGATTCGAACCTGCGCACACGGCTCCGGAGGCCGTCGGCTTCCCGCGCGTTTTCCCAGGTCAGAGGGCTTACCTGACGCACTGTCAGGCTCGCCGTCCCGCGCATGTCCCGCGGTAATGAAATGCCCTATTTGGTCGTCTTGTTTCGATCATTCCCTGCGGTGGTCGAACCATGCACCATGACGTAGATCACAACTTCCTCGCACAAGCGTAGGAGGTATAAGGTGCCCGCTTCAATCGAACAGGAAGGCATTGCGGAGCGCGTGGGCAGGTGAAGCGCGCCGGGGTGCGCCCCTGGCTCCCTGGGGGCAGCGCGGTGCCTCGAGTGAACGTGATGGGTGGGCGTGTCCCACGGGGTCTCGTCCGGACGCCATGGGGCGTGCGTGCACCCATGCTGAGCCTCCGGCTTCCGGCGAGGGGCGGGCGAGAGACCCATTGCCGACGCTGTGCGCGAGGGTCGGCACCGCGGCCCTCGCCTCTACACCGTAAGTGGCGTTGGTCGTTGGGTCCTGCCTGGCGGGCCCGACGGTGAACGTGTGAATCGGGCGCCGGACGGTTCTGTCGACGGGTGCGGACCGACGGGTGAAGGCTGGCTCGGGCCGGCCCAGCGCATACCGGAGGCCGGGATGGCAACATTCTCCCCGCGTCTAGATGTGCTCGGAGTGGGGGCTGCGATCCTTTTGCGTCAATGCCCGGGGTATGCAAGTCACGGGTGATTCGACCGGTGCCTGGAACGTGTGCGTGGAGGCCCGGCCGCACCTGATCGTGAATGCAGACGGCTGTCGTGTGAGGTTGTGGGCTTGGGTTGGGATGCGGCCTTTCGACGTGCGGACGGGTAGTGGCGGTGGACTGTCAATGATGCGCGGGATCGCCGGGTTGGCCAACCGGCGATCCCACGCTATGTTGCGCTGCTCTGAGCCGAGAATGTGAACAGGAATGATCTTCTGAACCCCCGATCTGGACCGGGCTGTGGCAGGAGTTGATTCAGATCGGGCGCCGTTTACGGATGGGCAGGATGCTCAGGGCCATGACGGTGCCGTCGTCGTGGAACGAGATCGGGCCGTTCCATTTCTGCTCGGCTTCGCGGGTTTTGTGCCGTGCGGAGCGGAGTTCGTATGCCGCTTGCCGGTACTCTTCCACGCGGCCTTTCCTGATGAGTTCGTACAGTCTCGAATTCATGCCGGAGAACGCCTCGATGCGTACGGTCTCCATGCGGAAGATGTGGTCTGTGTCGACGAATTTCGTATTTCCGATCTCTATGTCCGTGTCTTGGTAGCTGGATGTGGCGGCGAAGGTGGGCGCTGCGTAGTGCCTTTGTCCTTGGTGTGCGGTGAGGTACCGGGCTGTTGTCGGTCCTCCGCCCGAGAATGCGGTCAGGCCGGCTACCGCGGTGCGGGCCAGGAGCTCGCCGAACCAGCCGAGGTCTTTCTCGGGCACCTGGAAGCCGTCGACGGTCCGGGCCCGTTTCCCGTCGCGGGCAGGTATACGAATGGCGTTGGGGTAGGGGATACCGGACTTGTCCCTGATTTCCTCGTCGGCGTTGCCCGGGCCGTCCGGCGTGCGGAGAGGGAGGAGCGCTTCGCCGGGGGATTGCAGGGCGTTGACCACGACTCCGCCCTGCCCCATGAGTTCGGCGGACAGCATCAGGCACGGCGTCGTGTTCCACGGGCCGATCTGCATGCCCTGGGTCAGTTCGGAGCCCTTGACCAGTTGCTGGAGAGTGGTGCTGCGGGTCCGGCCGGTCCGCTTGTTCGGCTTCTGGTGGTTTCCCCGGCAGACCACGAACGTGACTTTCGATGGCTCTCCGGGCTTCCATGCCTCGATGAGGTAGTCGGGGCGGGGCCGTGAGCCTTTGCCGCGCTGCGAGCCGCCCAGGGCCCAGCAGGCTCGCAGTACCGTGCTCGTGTCGACGACCGAGACGATGTGGTCGGGGTAGCGCTGCTGCACGATGTGTTCTGCTGCGGCGAGGCCGAAGCCGACGGCCAGCTCCCGGGCTTGCATGGACTTGTACCAGCGCTCGGAGGAGCGGCCCTTCTCGGTCAGGTCCATGGAGCCGGTGCGGTTGCTGTGCAGTGCCTCGCAGTAGGCCGCGCTTCCAAGATGGCTACGGCTACAGGAGGATGGGGGCTCTGAGCAGGGTGAATGAACCGCTCCGGGGTAGGTGGAGGCCCCTCAGACCCGGAGCAGTTCACCTTGACGTTGTGGCAACCATCTGCTGGATGGCAGCGTGATCCGTGATGCTGATGCTCTCGGCATGGACAGGTCACTGGAGGTAGCTGGTGGAACGGGGCGCCCTGATCGCGGGCAGGTACGAGCTGACCGAACTGCTCGGCCGGGGAGGATTGGGGGAGGTCTGGGCTGGCCGTGACCGTGAGCTCCACCGCAGCGTCGCCTCAAACTTCTACACCGCGACGATAACGCTTCACCCGAGCTGATCCAGCGCTTCGAACGCGAGGCAGTGGCCGCGGCCCAGATCACCCCCCCAACATCGTTGCCCTCTACGACCGCGGCACCCACAACCACCTGCAATTCCTGGTCATGGAACACGTCGAGGGCACCAGCCTGGCCCACCGTCAAGGCCCCCCCTGAACCTGGACCGGGCCCTGGAGATCGCCCAGGAGATCTGTGCCGCTCTCGTCGCCGCCCACGCGGCGAATGTCGTCCACTACGACATCAAGCCCTCCAACATCATGCTCACCGCCAACGGCTCCATCAAGGTCGTGGACTTCGGCATCGCGGGCTTCACCCACACCCACACCTTCACCGTCGCGCCCACAACCGCGCTCTCCCGGTCGGAACCGCCCAGTACGGAGCACCGGAACAGTTCCTGGACCAGCGCGGCGACGAGCGTTCCGACCTCTACGCCCTGGGCAGCGTCCTCTTCGCCCTGCTCACCGGGGAGCCCCCGTTCGCCGACGGCACCCCCTTGTCCGTCATCCGCCGCAAATTTGACGAAGAGCCCCGGCAGGTGGCCGAACTGCGCCCCGACGTCCCCGCACCGGTTGCTCAGTTGCTGACAGACCTTCTCCAGCGCGATCCCGAGGACCGCCCCGGAACCGCCACATCAGTCCGGCAGCGCCTCACCCATCTGCGGACGGTCTCGGCCGACCGAGACACCGGCGAGGCCGAGACCGTTCCGCCACCCGCCGCAACTCGTAAGCTCGCCAGCAGCCAGCCGAAGACTGAAGATGCGGCCCAGAGGGCGATCGTACGGTCGCCGGACCCGCACGCGCCCGCTCGCCGATGGACCGCGCACAGAAGCATTCAGCTCTTCGCGGGCGTCTTGGTGGCCCTCGCGCTGACAGGAGCAGCCCTCGCCTACTTCTCCGCCGACCGCAATCGGAACACCGCCAGCCCGCAGCCGAGCGTCAGTGTCACCCCGGCCGCCCGATACCTGCGGATGCCGGACTTCTGCGGGTACGTGCAGAACAACGAAATGCGGCGCCGCGACGAGCTGAGGCCGGGCGCGATGAACCAGGACTGGACGGCACCAACAACAGCGAGCACGCGAACTGCGGGTGGGGCAGCCCCGACAGCGTTAAGGGGACCAAGTTCTCAGATTGTCACCGCACAGCCGTACCCGACCATGGCAGGCGCGAAGGACGCCATGGCCGCCATCAAACCCGGCCGCACCACCATCGACGTCGCCCTCACGACCAGCAAGGTGGACGACACGGAGGACGTCGGGGAAGAAGCGTAGAAGACGGTCCAGGACGAAGACCTCACGAACGGAGACCAGTACAACAGCACCTACGTCCACTTCCGACGCAACAACGTGGTCGTCGAGGTGTGGTACACGGAGTCCAACGTCCAGATGAACGAAACGAATAACCAGGACATGGTCACTGAACGCACACTCAGTTGGGGCAGAGCCCTGGACGGCTTCCTCAGGGACGAACCGGCGAACCACGAGAAGCCGATCTGGGGCTGAATCACCCGTCGGCCCACACCATAGGGCGCACGGGAACCCGAGCAGGGCGTTTCATAGGTGGTCCCGATGGAGAGCCGGCTCGCGTACGCCCGAGTCTCCAGCCGCACCCAGGAGAACAGTCCCAGATCGATGTCCTCGAAGCCTCCGGCGTGCACTGGCTGTTCCAGGAACAGATCAGAACCCGGGTCCGGGAGCGTCCCGAGATGAAAGCCGCCCTGGCGGCGGCCCGCTAGTACCGCTCGCTGGGCGCGAAGGTCACCCTTGGCTGTGACGTTGTTCAGCTGAAACAACGTCACAGCCACCGCGCCCCGAGCCGACCGCACAGACTCATCCGACAGACTCCCCTTCGATGCGGTAGAAGCGGCGCGCCGAGTCGGCGAAGAGATGCGCCCGTTCTGTTTGGTCGAGCACGGCGGTGATCTTGTCGAAGGCGTCGAAGAGACGGCCGTAGGTCGAATACAGACCGTCGACGGGGAAGTTGCTCGCGAACATGCAGCGGTCGGCTCCGAACACCTCGATCGTGTCCAGGACGATGCGACGGATGCTTTCCACGGTCCAGGAATGGTCGTTGGTCCCCAGGGCGGAGATCTTGACCATGGTGTTCGGCTCGGCGGCCACCTTGGCGAGATCGCGCTTCCACTGGCCGAGGGCGTCCTGTGAGCGTTCGATGGGCATGCCGGCATGGTCGAGGACCAGGGGGACGTCTCCGTGATCGGCTGCGAGAGCCGCTGCCTGTCGGAGCTGGCTCGGGAACACCTGCAGGTCGAACGAGAACTCGAACTCGCGCAGGGCTGCGAATCCGTCCAACCAGGCCGGGTCGGTCATCAGGTCCGCCCGGTCCCGGTGCGTGAGGACGGGGTCGGGATGCCAGTTCAGGATGTCCCTGACGCCGCGGACGGACGGCAGGGTAGCGTGCGCCGTGAGCCGTTCACGGGCGTTCGGTGAGGCCAGGTCGACCTTGACCACCTGGACGCTCGGAAACGGGCCCTTGCCGATGACCTCGTCGATCCAGCGGCTCTCCCCCAGGGGATCGGCTGCGCCGTTCTCGACGTGCACGGATCCGAGGAGCCGTGCTCCGAGCTCATCGAGTGCGCGTGCGTCCGCCAGGTAGTCGTCGAGGAGGTAGTCCCGTCGCAGAGGGAAGTCGTCGCCGTGGTAACGCACGACACGAGGCCCCTCCAGCCACGGGTAGGACGCGGAGCTGAGGCGGCAAAGATGATGGTGGGCGTCGATGACGTCGAGATCGAGCATGCGGCGGGTTTCCTCTATTGGTACGGCCTGCTTGACGCGTGTCTGGCGATCGAGAGCTCGATGGCAGCGTGGTCGAGGTCTCCGAACCCGTCTTCCACCGCTCGTTCGAACATGAGGCGAAGTGTGGCCGCCATCGGTAGCGTCAGCCCTCTGGACGATGCCGTTTCGTCCACGAACCGCAGGTCCTTGAGTTGGTTGGCGGAGCTGCCACCTCCCTCGAAGTCTCCGCTCAGCCAGCGGTCCCGCTTCTGCCGGAGTACCTCGGAGGCCGCGAGTCCGCCGCCGAGGAGTTCCAGTAGGCGCCCTCGGTCGATCCCCGACGCGTCGGCCAGCACCAGAGCCTCCGACAGGGCGGTGACCATCGCGGCGACCACGACCTGGTTGCACGCCTTCGCGGTCTGTCCCGCGCCGACAGGTCCGAGGTGTCGTACGGTCGACCCGACGATGTTGAGCACGCGCCACGCCCGCGACACCGCCTCGTCGGTTCCCCCGACCATGACGCTGAGCGCACCGGACTCCGCTCCCGCCACACCACCGCTGAGCGGGGCATCGACCACGTCCACGCCGCAGTCCGCGAGGCGCCCGGCAAGAGCGGCGACGGCGACCGGTGACACGGTGCCGTGCACAGCGAGGACGGGCCGCCGCACCCGGGCCGCCGCCCAGCCGACGATCAGGCCGTCCGGTCCGGCCAGTACCTGTTCCACGTCCTTGAGGTCGGTGAACACGGTGAGAGTGATCTCGGTGGCCGCGTCGCGTGGTGTGCGCGCGATGTGGGCACCGCCACGGCGCAGTGCTTCGGTCTTGGCCGTTGTCCTGTTCCACACGGTCAGCGAGCCGAGGGAGGCCAGGAGGCGTTGTGCGATCGGCTCGCCCATGCGTCCCAGCCCGAGGACGGACACCCCGGGGACGCTCATGTGACCACCTCGTCGAGGGGGCTCAGCTCGTCGAGGTCCGCGAGCAGGTGGGTGCCGAGATCCTCCAGCGCCACCGTGGCACGGAACCCGAGCTGCGCGGCCGCGCGGTCCAGGGTAACGGGGACATCCCTGTCCCGCACCGGATCGCGCGGGACGGTCGGCGCGAAACGGCTCAGCGCCTCGTCCGTATCCTGACGCAGGTAGGTACGGGGGGCGGCGACGAGGATGCCCGGTGCCGGGGGAGTGTCGTGGGTCAGCGCGGCCACGGTCGCGGCCGCCGCGTCCCGGACGTCGAGATAGGTCCAGCCCTCGCACGCCTGCCGCCGCGGATCGTCGCGCAGGGCCTGACGGATGTGACGGGCGAAGGCGACGCCGCCGTCCCCTGCGATGTCCCGAACCAGCGGGTACCGTAGGCCAGTGAGCGAGAGGCCGTGTCTGCGCGCCGCCGCGTGGGCCGCGGCTTCGTTCGCCTTTTTCGACAGGGAGTAGGCGTCCGCGATGTCCGCCGCCTGATCCTCGTCCCACGGGTACCGTGACGGGAGGACGGGATGCGGGTTGAGCGGCAGTCCCGAGGCGTTGATGCTTGAGGCATACACCACCTTCCTGATCCCCGCGTGCGCTGCGGCCTCCATAACGAGGAAGGTCCCGAGCGTGTTGGTGGTGTAGATCCCCTCCGGAGTGCCCCGGTCGAGGCCGGCGAGACCGGCGAGATGCACAACGGCATCATGACCGGGCACGGCCTTGCGTACACCTTCGACGTCGGTGATGGATCCCGAAAGAAGCGTGCCGGCGCCTGCACCGGCCGCACGGTCGGTTGCCAGGTCGTAGACGCTCACGTCGGCGCCGAGTTCGCAGAGGAGCCGGACGACGGCGCATCCGATGAGCCCGTCGCCGCCGGTGACCAGGACACGCGCTCGTTCGAGGGGGCGGTCGGCTCCAGGGATCGTCCGCATGGTCACTTCACCACCGGGGTGCGCTCGGAGACGTCGGCAGATTTCTGAGGACTCTGCTTGCCTTGTTCGCGCACCTTGCCCAGCATGATCCATCCCTTGCTGCCCTGGTCGATGGCGACCGCAACCAGGACGACCAGGCCGGTGACGATCTGCTCGTAGAAGCTCGGCACGTTCAGCAGGACGAGACCGTTGGTCAGCGCGCCCAGGATCAGGGCGCCGACAAGGGTTCCCGCGATGCGGCCCTCGCCGCCCATGAGGTTGGCGCCGCCGATGACGGCCGCCGCGATGGCGGTGAGGAGGTAGGGGCTGCCCGCTTCAGACTGGGCGGCGCTGATGCGGGCGACGACGACCATGCCGCCCAGCGCCGCGAGCAGGCCGGAGATGCCGTAGACCAGGATCTTCACGCGGTTGACTCGGATACCCGAGAGCCAGGAGGTCTCCTCGCTGCCGCCGGTCGCGATGACGTTCTGCCCGAACACGGTACGGCGGAGCAACAACCAGGCGATGAGCGCGAGGCCGATGACGATGACCACGACGACGGGTACCCCGGCGATGTAGCTGTTGAGCAGCAGCACGAAGCTCTGCGGCACGTTGTAGACGGGCTGCCCGTCGGTCACCACGTACGCCAGGCCCTGGTAGACGCTCATGGTGCCGAGCGTCGCGATGAACGGGGGCAGATTCAGCCGGGTGATGAGCAGGCCGTTGATCACCCCCGCGGCGAAGCCCAGTGCCAGCCCGGCGAGGAGCGCGGGCAGGGCTGCGACACCGGAGTTCACCAGCACGGTCGCGGACACCATGCCCGCCAGGCTGGCGATCGACCCGACGGACAGGTCGATGCCGCCGGTGATGATGACGAAGGTGACACCGATGCCGATCAGCGCGTTGACACAGGCGGACACCGCGACGTCCCGGAGGTTGTCGAGGGTGAGGAAGCTCGAGTCGAGTACGCCGAAGACCAGGAAGATCACGGCGGCGGCGGCGAAGATTCCCACCGCCTGGAGGTTCACCGAGGGCAACCGCCTCGTAACCGTTGCGTTGCTCATGCTGTTTCCTTCACTACTCCCATGGCGCTGGCGACGAGATCGTGTTCGTTGATGTCTTCGCCCGTGTGCTCAGAGACGAACCGGCCGGCCCGCATGACGAGAACCCGGTCGCTCAGCGAGATGATCTCCGGCAGGTCGGACGAGACGACGACGACGGCGTTGCCGGCGGCTGCCAGCTGGTCGACCAGGCCGTAGATCTCGGCCCGCCCTCCGACATCGACGCCCTTGGTCGGCTCGTCGAAGAGGAAGACACGCGAGCCCCGGCGCAGCCACTTGGCGATGACCAGTTTTTGCTGGTTGCCGCCGGAGTACTGGCGCGCGCGCAACCGGACCGTCGCCGGTTTCAAGGCCAGCGAGGCAGCGATCTCGTCGGCCACAGCGATCTGCCTGCTCACGTTGATGAACGGCCCACGACCTACCAGTTCCGGCGCCGCGGTGAGGGCCATGTTGGCGTGGGCGGGCATCTGCAGGGCCAGTCCCTGCCGTTTCCGGTCCTCGGGGATGAACGCGATACCGGCGTCGCGGCTGCCGTGCGGATCCCGGAAGCGCGCGATCTTCCCATCGATGGTGACGGTCCCGCGGCATCCGTGGTCCGCGCGGACGAGCGCCCGCAGGAACTCGGTGCGCCCGGACCCGACCAGCCCGGCGATTCCGACGATCTCCCCGGCGCGTACGGATATGTCGTTGGTGACGGGGCTTCCCGGATGGCCGACGCCGGTCGCGGTGAACAGGACCGGCGCGTCCGGCGGGACCGGGTGCAGCCGTTTGAAGCTCAGCAGCTCACGGCCGACCATGTTGCGCACGATCTCGTCCGCGACGGTATCCGCAATGGCCGATTCGAATCCGACCCGTCCGTCCCGCAGGACGACCACCCGGTCCGACACCGCCATCACTTCGGGCATCTTGTGGGAGACGAAGATGACACCGGCCCCGCGATCGGCGGCCAGCCGCCGGACCCGTTCGAGAACCGCGGCCACGTTGTGCTCCAGCATGGAGGTGGTCGGCTCGTCCAGTGCGACGATCTTCGGGCCGAAGGCGAACGCCTTGGCGATGGTCAGTGCGTGTCGTTGGGCCGGGCTGAGCCGGGAGAGCTGAGCGCGGCGGTCGAGGGGGAAGCCCATCACGGCGACGTCGGCGAGCGCACCCTCGACCGCCGATGTCGCCGTGCGCCGCTCGGCAGCGGTCTTGCCGAGCAGGAGATTCTCTTCCACGGTGAGCTGCGGGATGACGGCCGGCTCCTGATGCGCGATCATCACCCCTTCCGCCAATGCACGGCGCGGTGAGTGCTCGGTCCGGCGAATGCCGTCGACTGTCACCGAACCGCTGTCGGGCGCGAGGGCGCCACCAAGGATCCCGAGCAGAGTGCTCTTGCCCGCGCCGTTCTCCCCCGCCAGGGTCAGCACTTCCCCGCGGCGGAGCGTGAGGCTCACGTCGTCCAGCGCGCGTATGCCGGGGAAGGACTTGGTTATGTTGCTGATATCAAGAACCGTGTCCGTCATGGTGCGATGTCCCTAGTCGCTCTGATGGTCCCGGTCAGGGCATGCCTGTGGGGTACTTGGACACGTTGTCCTTGTCGATGAGCACCGCGGGCACATCGATCCAGCCCGGCACCTTTTTGCCGGCGAGGAGCCACAGGGCCGCCTTCACACCCGCCGCACCCTCTGTCGTCGGCTTCTCGCTCACGGTGGCCGTGTACTTGCCCTCTGAGATCAACTTCTTGGCCTGCGGGATCCCGTCGGTGCCGACGAGCCGGACCTTTCCGGTGAGCCCCTTCGCGGCGATCGCCGTCTGGATACCCAGCGCCATGCCGTCGTTCTGGGAGTAGAACGCCTTGATGTCCGGGTGCGCCGTCAACATGGTCGTCGCGATCGTCCGTGCCTGGTTCGTGTCCCACTTCGCCGTCTGGGAAGCGACCAGCTGGAGATTCGTGTGCTCAGCCAGACCCGCCTTGAAGCCCTTGCCGCGGTTCAGCGCGTTCGACGAGCCCGGGTCGCCCTCGATCTGCGCGACCTTTCCGCCGTCCGGCAGCTGCTTCGCGATGTAGTCGGCGGCCGTCTCACCGATAGTGACGGCATCCGGTCCCACGTACACCACGCCGGGCACGGTGCCCTTCGCGTCGTTGAGGACGATGGCGGGGATGCCCTTGGCGAGCGCGGCCTTGAACACGGAGTCCAGCGCGGTGGCGGAGATGGGGGAGGCGAGGATGGCGGAGCAGCCCTGGTTGAGCGCGCTCTGTGCCTTGTCGAGCTGTTCCGTAATGGAGGACTCGTCGTTCACGGCGAAGGTCTGGTACTTCACGCCGAGTGCCTTGGCCTCGCTCTCGAAGCCCGTCCGCTCGTAGCCCCAGAACTCGTTGGCCAAGGTGCGGGTGACGTAGCAGAGCTTGACGCCGGACTTCGCTTTCGGGGCGCCGAGCGACTGTTCCACCGCGGAGATACTCGTCTTCTGGTCCGCCTTCACGAGGGAGGCGAAGTCGGCGGAGCTCGTGGAACCACCGCCGGGAGTCGCCGAGCAAGCCGTCAGGGTGAGGAGCGCCGTGGTGGCACCGGTCGCCAGGAGGGGCCGTACGCTCAGTCTTCTTCTCATGTCGGTCCTTTCACCATTGGAAGGAGTGGAGGCAGTCGCTGCAGAAAGGTTTCGGTGCAGGGTCTTTCGGTGTCTGTGGGGTAGGCAGGGAGAGGCTTGAGGGGGAGGACCGGGCCGCAGCCCTAGTCCGTGACGAGTGCCTCGGTCTCGCGCCGCAGTTCGAGGGCGGTGGCCAGTGATTCATCGATCACGACGTCGTCCCAGCCGACGCTCTGCCCCTTGGGGATGTCGTTCTTCAGTTCGACATGGTGGGCGAGCGCCACCGGCAGCATGCGATGGGCCACCGAGGTCCTGGCCGACACGAGCTTGCCCCAGACGGTGTAGCCGCCCTCGCCGTCGAGTAGTTCCCCGGCGGTGAGGGTCCTCTTCGCGGTTGCGACGACATCGCCGTAGAAGCCCGTGGGGGAACCGGTGGCGACGCCGCGCAGGACCGCGTTCGCGATCGTCGTGTTCAGCTCGAGTCCGACGTAGTGGTAGGGGCGGTAGAGCGCCGCGTACTGTCCCGTCGGATCCGGGTGCCAAGGATATTCATTGAAACATCCCGAAACATATTGATTTGTGGCCTTGATCACAATGAAGACGCCCTCCTGGGTGTTGAAGGGGATCCAGTCTCCGGCGCGGGTCACGCTCGACATGACGTCGACGGAGCCCTCGTGGGCGAGTACGCCGCCGACAGCGGAGGGGCGGCAGATCGTGGCGATCTCCTCGACGTTGCCCGGGGTGAACGTCAGTCCGTTGTCCGAGGGGATCAGCTCCGCGGCGTTGGCCACCGCGGCCATCTCGATCGCGGCCTTCGTGCCGTCGCGGAACGAGGTGTGCATGTGCGCGTTGAGCTGGCCCGATTCGGTGAGCTCCTTGGAGAACTCCCAGTTGTCCCAGACGTTGTCGGGGTTCATCTCGTGGTAGTGCTCAAGGTACTTGGCGCCCTTGCCGGCGCAGACCACGTCGAATCCGCAGGTGCGGGCCCAGTCGACGAGTTCCATGATGAGGGCCGGCTGGTCGCCGTATGCCATCGAGTAGACGACTCCGGCTTCCTCGGCCCGGCGGGCCAGCGCCGGACCGGCCAGGGCGTCCGCCTCGACGGTCACCATGACGATGTGCTTGCCGGTGGCGATGGCACGGAGGGCGTGGTCGACGCCGACGATCGGGTTGCCGGTCGCCTCCACGATCACGTCGATGTCGGCGTCGAAGAGCTGACCGGCGTCCGGGACGACAACCGTCGCACGGGCGGCCAGAGCGTCGTCGATGCTGGTGGCGGTCGCTTCCGCCGGCCAGTCCACCAGGGCCAGTGCGCCGTTCGCCCGCTCGACGTTGATGTCGGCTATGGCGGCCACATGGATGCCGGGGATGTTACGGGCCTGCGCGAGATACATCGTCCCGAATCGGCCCGCCCCGATGAGGCCCACGCGAATCGGCCGGCCGTCGCGCTCACGCTGTTTCAGCAGATGGTGAAGGTTCACGATTGCCTTTCGTTCGCTGACGATCGGGCGACGGGACTTTGAACCGCCTGTGGAGTCCGAGGTCCTCGCCACTCCGGAGTGGTAACGGTTACACTTTTGTACCAGCGCTCCGGTGGCAGGTCAACGGACCGGAGCCCCTAAGCTGCGTACGACCAATGGGGAGGGATTCGTGCACAAACCAGCCACGATCCGGGACGTCGCCAGGGAGGCCGGTGTGTCGGTCGCCGTCGTCTCCCGCGTGCTGAACGACGGCTCGGGCCCCGTGGCCGTGGCCACCAGGGCGAAGGTGGTCGAAGCCATCGAGCGGCTCGGTTACCAGCCGCGTTCCGCTGCCCGGGAACTCCTTCAGCAACGGTCCACGACCACGATTGGTCTCCTGCTGGCCGACCTGGCCAACCCGTTCTTCGCCCGGCTGGCCGATCGCGTGGTCTGGGAGGCGCGGGCGCGCGGTGTCCATGTCCTGCTGCTGACGACACAAGAGGATCCGCACCTGGAAGCCGAGTCGATCGAGACCCTGATGGGCCGTTCTGTCGGCGCGGTCATCGCCACTCCCACCGGCGGCAACCTCGACAAGTGGAGGCGGCTCAGGGAGCTCGGAGTGAACGTCGTTCTCGTCGATCGGGAGATCGACGAGCTTTCCTGCGTCGACATCGTCGCCATCGACAACGAACTGTCGGCGCGGACCGCGACGAGTCACCTGATCGGCCTGGGGCATGAACGGATCGCCCTGATCTCCGGCCCGTTGTCGACCTCGACCGGCCGTGAACGTGTCGGCGGCTTCCGGAACGCCATGACCGAGGCGGGGCTGGGGGTGAGCGACCTCCTCGTTCGTGCCGTTCCGTTCCGTGGGGATTCCGGCAGCGACGCGGTCGCCGCGCTGCTGGCGCTGCCGACGCCCCCAACCGGGCTCATCGTCGGCAACACCGCCCAGGTCCGCAACGTCCTGCGCCGCCTCCAGCAGTCCCCCGTCACGGTTCCGGACGACCTCAGCCTGATCGTGTTCGACGACAATCCCTGGACCGAACTGGTCTCCCCGGCGTTGTCCGTGGTGAGACAGCCGATTGACATGCTTGCGGTGCACTCGGTCGAGCTGGCGGTGGGCCGCCTCAAGGGAACCCTGACCGAACCCGCCAAGCGGATCCGCGTCGAAGCCGAATTCGTGCAGCGATCGAGCAGTGGTCTGCGTACGTCCTAGGTGACTGGTGTTAATCGTGTGAGCTCGCGTTGGGTCTTCAACGTGTGCCAGGCTGCCGGGTGTTGGTCGCTGGGCGTGGGGAGAGGTTGAGCGATGGCAGTGGGCCGGACTCCGATGCAGCCGGGGTTGCTCTCCTCCACAGCGGGTTTCTGTGAGGGTCGGCTGGCGCCGAACTCGATCTACGCGGTGCTGCACCGCGAGTGCCGGGCGTTGTTCCCCGATGAGATGTTCGCCGATCTGTTCGCCGGGGACGGCCGCAGGTCGGTGCCGCCGATGATCGTGGCGGTCGTGATGGTCCTGCAGCGTCTGGAGGGCTTGTCCGATCGTGAAGCGGTCGAGCGGTTCGCGTTCGATGTGCGCTGGAAGTACGCCGTCGGCGGGCTGGACTTCGACCATCCGGGGTTCGTGCACACCGTCCTGGTGGACATGCGCGCGCGGCTGGCCGCTTCCGCCTGCCCGGACCGGATCTTCGAGCGGACCGTGGAGGTCGCCGCCCGGGCGGGGCTGGTCGGCCGCCGCCGGGTGCTGGACTCGGCACCGGTCTATGACGCAGTGGCCACGCAGGACACCATCACGCTGATCCGCTCGGCCGTCCGTTGTCTGCTGCGGGCGGCCGATCACGTGCTGCGGGCCGAGCTGCGGGCGCAACTGGCCAGCGGCGATGCCTATACCGACACGGCCAAGCCGGTCATCGACCGGACGGACGCCGGTGAGCGGGAGGCGCTGATCGATTCGCGGGCCCGGGACGGGTACGCGCTGTTGGCCGTGCTGGACGGCCGGGACCTTAAGCCGGAGGTGGACCAGGCCGCGCGCCTGCTGGCCACCGTGCTCGGCCAGGACCTGGACCAGGACGGTGACGGAGTGTTCCGGATTGCCCGGAAGGTGGCCGCAGACCGGGTGATCTCCACCGTCGATCCCGCGGCCCGGCACGGGCACAAGACCGTGAACCGGTCCTTCGACGGCTACAAGGGGCACGTGGCCGAGGACCCCGACAGCGAGGTCATCACCGCGACCGCGGTCACGGCGGGCAACGCCGGCGACGCCGAGCCCGCTGCCGAGTTGCTGGCCGACGCCCTGAACGCGCCCGCCCCGAACGAAGGGGCCGCGGGTGAGCGGTCCGAGGTCTACGGCGATGCCGCCTACGGGAGTGGACCGCTGCTGGCCGAGCTGGACGGGGCCGGCGTCGAGGTGATGGTCAAGGTGCAGGCGGCCAACGCGCCCGGCGGACGGTTCTCCAAGGACGCTTTCACCGTCGACCTGGGGGCGGGGACGGTCACCTGCCCGAACCAGGTGACCGTCCCGATCCGCCCGAAGTCTGACGGCCGTGGGGCGGCCTGCTTCAAGGCCGCCTGCGCCGCCTGCCCGCTTGCGGCCCAGTGCACGACCGCCAGGGACGGACGCGTCATCACCATCGGCCCGCACGAGGAGCACGTGGCCCGCGGCCGGGCACGCAGTGCCGACCCGGTCTGGCTGGCCGCTTACCGGGCCACCCGGCCCAAGGTCGAACGCAAGATCGCCCACCCATGCGGCGGCGACACGGTGGACGCCGGGCCCGAGTGCGGGGGCGGGCCAAGATCGCCGCCGACTTCTCCCTGCTGGCCGCCGCCGCCAACATCGCGCGGCTCGGCATGCTCGGAATCATGTCCACAGCCGCTGGAAACTGGGCCATCGCCACCGGCTGACCGGCCAGCAAGGCCCAGGGCACACACGAACGACCGCCCCCGGACGCACCAAGCCCCTCAACAGCCCCCAAGACCAGACCACGGGCCCGCCCGAGCACCGCCCTGGCGACACGCCCCTGGCGCCCCAGTGACGACACCGCACACCCAGAAGCCCCGCTTAACACCAGTCACCTAGCCGCGCCGCCGGTACTCGGCGGCGCACCGACTTCGAGGGAGAACCATGTCCGTCATCGTCACAGCTGTCTTCCACCCGGTCGAGGGACGTACCACGGAGCTGGTCGAAGCCCTCCAGGCCGCCATTCCTGCCGTGCACGAGGAGAAGGGTTGCCACCTCTACGCGATCCACGACGCCGAGGACGGCACCATCACCATGATCGAGAAGTGGGAGTCACGCGAGGACCTCGCGGCCCACGCGGCCGGACCCGCGGTCGAGGCGCTGAACAAGTTGGTGGGATACCTCATCGCCAAGCCCACCACCGTGACCTTGATGCGGCCGATCCCGGCGGGAAGCGCCGAACAGGGCAAGCTGTGATCGCTCAGTTCCTGAGGTGTCGTCGCGAGCGGGAGCACGAAGAGCAGGCGCGGATCACAGTCAGCCCGCGGCAAGTCCGAACTTCCCCGCCTGAGAGGTCGTTTACATAGGTTTGTTCCGGTATGCAGCCTTCACGCGTGCCCCGCTTTGGTAATAAATGCCCGATAAGTGCTAGTCGTTCGCCCGGAACGGCGAACTCGACTGCCCGTCTTATCCGCTTCTCTACTCCAGAGTCCGTCTGGTTTGAAAAAGAGGCGGAAACGCCCGAGAGGTATCGGGACACGGTGTTCCGGATCTTTCATGATCACGCTGGGCCGTGAGCCAGCGGAAGCCGTACCCCAGCGACCTGTCCGACGCCCGATGGGCCCTGATCGAGCCGACGTTGACCGCCTGGCGAAAAGCCCGGCTCGACCGCAGGCCCACCGGCCAGCCGGCGAAAGTCGAACTGCGCGACGTATTCAACGCGCTCCTCTACGTGAACCGCACGGGATCCCCTGGAATTACCTCCCGCACGACTTGCCCAACTACGGCACCGTCTACGCCTACTACGCCGCCTGGCGCGACGAGGGAATCTTCACCCAGCTCAACTACGACCTCGTAGGTCTGGCCCGCGTGAAAGAGGGGCGCAAGCCCGAACCGACGGCCTCCGTGATCGACACCCAAAGCGTGAAGACCTCCACCAACGTGCCCGTGACCAGCCAGGGGACGGACGCCGCCAAGAAGATCGTCGGCCGCAAGCGAGGCATCCTGACCGACACGCTCGGCCTGCTCCTCACTGTGACCGTCACCGCCGCGAGCCTCTCGGAAAACACTCTGGGAATACTCCTCCTCGACCAGGCCAAGAAGACCTACCCGACCATCTCCAAGAGCTGGGTCGGACACCGGCTTCAAGAACGCCGTCGTCGAGCACGGGGCCAACCTCGGAATCGATGTCGAATTCGTCAACAGAAATCCCGGAGTTCGCGGCTTTCATGTCGTCAAAAGGCGCTGGGTAGTTACGGCAGCTGTAGTTGGGTCTGCCGGTGTTCGTCGCTGCTGTTCAGTGGCTTGAGGGGGGTGGGCGCGGGCACGGGGACGGCCGCCTTGATCATGACGTGGTGTGACGCAACATCAGAACGAGACGGCCGCTTCGGCCACGGTGGACCACGAAGGCCACGAGACCGCGTTCAGGGGCCTGTTGGCCTCGGTGGCCGGCTGCTTCGCCCGCTGTGAGACCCGGGAGACATTCGCGCGGATGGCGCGGGCATGCTGATGGAACTTGAGGACGTCAACTGCTGGAGCCTGGCCGAAGCGATCGGTGAGCGGGGCCCGCACCGCCTGCATCATCTGCTGTCCCGTGCGGTGTGGGACGAGGAGGCGGTGCTTCAGCGGACGGCGGCCTGGGCCGGGGGCCTGCTCGACGACGGCGACGGGATCCTGATCGCGGACGAGACCGGCGACGCGAAGTCCTCCACCGACGCGGTGGCCGCGGCCCGCCAATACTCCGGCACGGTCGGGGCCTGTAGTCCAATAAGTGTCCGGTAGAAGGGCGTTGGTGGGAGCCTGAGATATGACCCCGTGTCTCTCAGGCCGCGTCGCCGTCCGTGCGCTGCGGTCTAAGTTCGATCAGATCCTGCCGCACTTCGATGAGCGCCGCCGTCGGTTGTATCTGGCCAGTGAGGCGACGGCTCTCGGCCGGGGCGGGATCGTCCGGGTGGCCGCCGCCTCCGGCACCAAAAAGACGGTACGGCTGTGCGCGTGCGCGTCGCCGAGTTCGCTGACCCCCGCGACCCTCACTTGTGGATGAAACCGCAGCCCACCGGTTTCCTGGTGAAAGCCCTTCGGGAGGGTATGGCTGCGCTGACCAACGCCCCGCTCGCGTACCTCATGGCACGTGGCGAAGCGGGGTCGGGAAACCTCGCGGCGATGGGAGCGCCATCGGGCGTGCTCTCGCCGGCGCAAGATCACGCCTACCGTGCCTGTACTGGTGAGGGGCTGTGGCTGGTCTGGGGGCCGCCCGGAACCGCAAGACGACGGTCCTCAAACGGGCCATCGGGGATCTCACTACGCGGGGCAAGCGAGTTCTGCTGGTCTCGGCGACCAACATCGCCGTGGACAACGCTCTGTGGGGGGTGGTGAAGGAGCGGCGGCACTCCGACGGCGAGATCGTCCGTGTGGGGCCGCCCCATCTGCGTGAGGTCGCCGAGGACGCGAGTGTCTGTCTGACGCTGATGGTCCGCGAGCGGCTCGCGGACGAACAGCGCCGGGCTGTGGCTGCCCAACTCGTCGACGCACGGGAGCGGGCACGTCGCCTGAAGGATCTGGAGCGGAGTCTCACAGGCTTCGACGCCGCTGCGTATGCGGCAGATCGCGCCCGTCTCGATGATCCCGCCCGCACCTCCGAGGCCCTGACACGAGTACGTGACCAGGTTCGCCACGAGGCGCATGCCGCAGGAGAGCGTATCGCGCAGCTCGAACAGGCAAGAACAACGGCAGCCGACGAAGTGCGCGCGACGGAACAGGCACAGGCTGATTGGGCGGCTCATGAAGAGGTACAGGCGCAGTTCACCGAGATGCGGGAGGCCGTGACCGGCCTGGAGACCAAGGCTCTGCTTGCCGAGGGCCGGCGTGATGCTGCCGAGCAGCGACTCAGTGATCTGGAACAGCTCAAGGGCTTTTCGAAGCGCCGGGCCAAGAAGGACCTAGCGACGGCCCAGTCTGAGGCGGAGAAGACGCGTCATTCCGCTGAAGAAGCGGAGCAGAAGGCCGCGAATGCCCGTGATGTACTCGCACGCGCCCAGCAGCAGCTGGGACAGCGGATCGCCGATCTCCGTGCGCGGATCCTCTTCAGCAAGGAGGAGATCGAGCACAGGCAGCGGTCCTTGCACGCCCTGGAGACAGATCTGCGGAACATTCGGCGCACCGCGGACGCCCTCAGCGCGCGGCTCCTCCCCCTCGAAAAGGAGCTCGGCCTGGCGCAGGGGGCGGAGGCACGCGTAGCGGAGGCCGTTCGTCTCGGCCACCCGCAGCGCTACGCCGTGGCATCGGGGTTGAGGCCCCAGGTCGCGGCGGACGAGAAGAACCGACCCTCCCTGGAACGCCGTCATCGGGAGTTGCAGGAACAATACGACAAGCTCGCCCGGGACGCCCAGGGTGAGATCATCCGCGGCGCGAAGGTCGTGGCGACCACACTCGCCCGGTTCCGTACCACCAAGGCGGTCTTCGAGGGCGAATACGACGTCGTCCTGATCGACGAGGCCGGAGCGGCGACGCTGCCCGAAGTGCTCCTCGCGGTGGGCAAGGCCAGGACCACGGCCGTACTGCTCGGCGACTTCATGCAGCTTGGCCCCGTCCTCCCGGAACTGGATGGCGAGAAACGTCCCGATGTCGCGCGTTGGATCCTGCGCGACGTCTTCGAACACTTCGGCATCGACTCTCCGGCCGCTGCTGTGAACCACCAGGGCTGTGTCGTCCTCGACGTTCAGCACCGTTTCGGCCATGACGTGATGGGCCTCGCGAACGCCCCGGCATACGACGGTGTCCTCAAACCCGGCCCTGGCGTCGAGCGGCGTGCCGCGCTGCGCAAGCCGGACGACCCCGAAATCGTGATCATCGACACCGACGGGCTGCAAAGCCTGGCTCAGGCGCGCCGAACCGGCCGCCGCAAAGGGTGGTGGCCCGCCGGGTCTCTGCTCGCGCGGGCGTTGATCGATTTGCATGATGAAGAGGGCGAGACGGCCGGGGTCGTCACGCCATACCCCGTGCAGGCGGAAGCCACCTTGGAGGCCCTCCGTGACATCGAAGGCAGCGGAGGAGGCCGGCTGGCCGAAGTGGGCACCGCCCACCACTTCCAGGGGCGCGAGTTTCCGTGGTGGTCTTCGACACGGTGGAGGACGACTACGGTGATGGCCTTTGGATGGCCCACGCCTCCCGTTCTCCAGACGCGACCACCTGGGCCCGTAACGGCGTGCGGCTCTTCAACGTAGCCGTCACCCGCGTACAGACTAGGCTGTACGTCATCGGAAGCCGCAGCCGCATCCTGGCCGCAGAAGAACACACCCCCATGGGAAAACTGGCGGAGTTCATCCGCGCACAGCGTGCCCGATCGGTCCCCGCAACCAGACTCATCGCTCCCAACGCCCAAGTTCCGCCAGACCTTGGCCAGTTCAGCTCCCGTCTCGCCGAGGTTCTCTCCCGCCACGTCGAGGTCTCCGACATCGACGACGAGATCCCCTTCTACGACACCTTCGCCAACCGTCTCGCAGAGGCTCGAACGTCGCTGTGGATCTGGTCCCCCTGGACTGCGAAACGGCTGATCGGCTTGCTGCCCGTGCTGGAAGACGCCGTGCGGCGAGGAGTTCGCGTCACGGTCTTTGTCCGGGACCCTTACGACACTGGCCAGAAGAAGCAGACCGAGCTGGTCAAGCAGTTGCGGAAAGTCGTGCCGACCGTCGTCTCCGTCAATGTCATGCATCAGAAGATCGTCGTCATCGACGAACACACAGTCCTGCTCGGCAGTCTCAACTCCCTGTCGCAAAGCCGCTCGCGCGAGGTCATGCTGACGATCAAGGGTGGTCACTTCGCCCGCAAGATCCTCGCTCACGAGCACGCGGAGGACTTCGCGAGACCTCCCCGGTGCGGTGCGTGCAAGGGGGATGACGTGGACCTGCGCCGCCGAGGCAACGGAGCCTGGTATTGGCGGTGCTTCAATCGGGCGTGCTCGGCGCGGAAGGGACAGAAAGCCTGGGAGGCACCCGTACGCATTTCCCGAGGGGCACGCCGAAGGTGAGGCGATACGGCCATGGTTCAGATCGGAATGGCTCTGCGGTTGGCGGCCCTGCGGTGGGGAGGCCGAAGGGGATCGGTACCGCAGGTGAGCGTCGATGCTCAGACCTTGATGACGGTGATGCGAGAGCCGCACAGGGCGGTTAGATCCTCGGGGTCTGAGGTGAGAACTGTCGTCGGACCGGGCGCGGTGAGGGCGGTGGCGCCGAGCATGGCGTCGATGGCGTACTTGTGGCCGTGCAGGCCGGCGTCGGCGAGGAGGGTGGCGGCGTGGCGGGCGATGGGCTGGGTGACCGGTTCGATGACGAGGCGGGAGAGGGTCCATTCCAGGGCCGGGCGGTTGATCCGGGGGTGGACCACTTCCACGAGGGTGGCCGCGGAAGTGATCACCCGCAAATCGTCGGTGCGAGCGAGGGCGAGCCAGCCGGTGACGGTGCGGTCGCGAAGGACGGCCTTGGCCAGCCCTTCGCTGTCGAGGACCAGGGTGCCGCCGGGGGTAGCGGGGGAGGGGCGGGTCACGCGGCGTTCGCCCCGCCTTGCGTTTGCTGCTGGCGGGCCTGCTGGAGCTGGTCGCGCAGGGCCTGGATCTCCTCGTCTGTGACGGGCCCGTGCTCGGCCTCGGCGACCTGGATGAGTTCGCTGAGGTTGTCGCGTTCGATCTGGCGCGCGACGGCGGCGGCGACATAGGCAGACAGGCCGGAGGGGCCACTGCGGGCCTTGGCGGCTTCCGCGATGTCGCGCGGCATGGTGATCGAGTACTTGCCGGTAGGGTCACTCATGACACTTATCCTACCTCTGATCCTCCTCTCAAACTCCGCGAAGGGCGCGAACCGCAGCTCGCTTCCATGTGCACTCCGACGTTGCCTGAGGGGGAATGACGGAGCTTCTGGGGTGCCATTGCCGCCTGAGGGTGGCGCGTTCACCTGATCAGAGAGGTGGTGGGCGCCATGAGGTATTCGGCATATCAGGTGCACGGCGTCCCTGAGAGGCGACGTGGTGCCAGGATCGTCAGCGCAGGGCGGCCGGGCAGGGCCCGTCGTGCGTCAGGGACGGCGGACGTCCGAGCGCTGGCCGATGAACTGGGATCCGTGCTTGTCCAGGCCGTCCGGCGAGGCGTCGCGAATGAGCCGGTCTCTATGGGGGCGGGCGATGGCGCGCCCCTGGGGCGCGCGGCCTCGATCAGTTGGTACGCCTTCGCGCTCGAGTATCTGGAGATGCGCTGGCCGCAGATCGCGGCGAAGACCCGGAACGAGACCAACGACGCACTGTGCGCGATCACCCAGGCGATGCTGCGAGAGGCGCGGGGCCGCCCGAACGACGAACTGCTGCGGCGTGCGCTGCGGGACTGGGCGTTCGTAGTGCCCCGGCCCGAGCCACGCAGCATGCCGACCGACGTGCGGCTGGCCCTGCGCTGGGTGGCGGGAGCGTCTCGTCCACTGACCGATCTGCTGTATCCGGCCGTGATGCGGGCCGTACTGGAGGCCCTGCGCCTCAAGCAGGACGGCACGGTGGCAGCCGCCGAGACCCAGCGGCACAAGCGCATGACCCTCGTGAACGCAGTGCGCTACGCGATCGAGCAGGGCGGACTTCGCACCGACCCGATGGCCACCGTCAACTGGCGGATCGCCAAGACCGTCAAGCAGGTCGATCCGCGTGTGGTCGCCAACCCTGCCCAGGCCCGCTGCTTGCTCTGCGCGGTCTCCTACGTCGGCAGCTACCGGCGGGCCCGCGGACGGCGGCTGGTGGGGCTGTTCGCCGGCATGTACTTCGCCGGGCTGCGGCCCGAGGAGGTGGTCGCGGTGACCCTGCCGGACTGCGTCTTGCCCGCGGAGGGTTGGGGCAAGGTGAATCTGCACATCACGCGGCCCCAGGCGGGCAAGAAGTGGACCGACACGGGAAAGCTCCACGATGAGCGCGGCCTGAAGAGCCGCCCGCCGGGAGATACCCGCCCGGTGCCGCTGCCGCCCAGGCTGGTCGCTCTGTGGCGGGATTCCCTCGAGACCTTCGGCACCGCCGACGACGGCCGACTGTTCTTCAACGAGCACGGAGGCATCGTCGGCTCCTCCACGTACGACGGTGTCTGGCATGAGACCCGTGAACTCGCCCTCCCACCCGATCTGGTGGGCTCGCCGCTCGCGGCCCGCCCCTACGACTTGCGCCACTCGGCCCTGTCCACCTGGCTGAACGCCGGCGTCGACCCCACCGAGGTCGCCGAACGCGCCGGCAACAGCGTCGAGGTCCTCCTGACCCGCTACGCCAAATGCCTGTACGGGCGGCAAGCGGTCGCCAACCAGCGCATCGAGGCACTCCTGGACGAATACGACTGAGCACCCTTTCCAGTCCGTATGAGTACTCTTTCCAGCCCGCAGGACTTTCGCCGCCAGCCCTGGGGATGGGCGCGGGCACCGACAACAACCACAAGCATGCCCCTCTTCGACCTTGACGCCGGTCTTCGTGTGAATCGCCCCGGGCTTGCTTCGATCGGGGCGGGACGTCACCGAACCGACGCGTTTCACGCCCATGCGCCTTGTGAGGTCAGCGCCTGCGGGGGTGCCCCGACTTGTCGCCCGGTGCGGGTGGAGGCGCAGTGGTACGACTCGCGCTCTGGCGGATATCAGCGGCGCCTGTTGAGGACGTGCGCTGTGAACTGCCGACTGGTGCGGGGCTGTTCGCTTCGGCGGAACCGTGCTCGATGTGGTCTGCCCATGCCCGCGGGGATGCCCGCAGGGCGGTGACAGCGGGGGCGTCGAGTCCGTATGCCATGTAATCCTCGTCGTCCCAGCGGCCGGCGGCGCGCAGCGCCTGAGCGAACATGCCGCGGTCGAAGCCTGGGTCGCGATCTTCCGCCAGGCACAGAAGCTGTTCGCGGGTGTACCGGCCGGAGGTGAGTGCCGCGGCCACGTCGACGTAGTCTCGCGCCTCGGCCCGGGTGAAGACGGTGGAGACCTTGTTGGCGACGGCGTCGTCGGGGTGGAGGACGGGCCCGACTCCCAGGACGGTCGGTGGCTCGGCGCGCCAGTCGTAGCCCATCTCGACCTTCGTAGTGCGGCCGGCTTCGTCGGTGACGAGGAACCGGGCGAACGTCTGGCCCATCTTCTTGACCTCGACGGTCAGGCCGTCTGCCGCATACGCGTCGCGTACGGCCAGCACCGCGGTGTCGAATTCGGCGGGGTCGGCTTGGTCGGTGAACAGATCGACGTCGTCCGAGATGCGCTGGAGGAAGCCGTGGGCCTGGACGGCGTAGCCGCCCGCCAGGACGAATCCGTGACCGGCGGCGGCTTCCAGTCCCAGCCGGGCCAGGCGGTGTGGAGGGGATCCATGTGGATCAGACTATGCGGCAATCCGCTGGAGCTCGGGAAACTTCTCCTGCCACAGGGACCTTGCCCGGGGCGGCAACCAGAGGGAGGGCCACAGCTGGAGCAGGAGTCCGGCGTGCAGGAAACGCGTCAGGTCTGCCGGGCTCATGGCCTCCCGGACGACGGTCTCGTACAGGCGGCGACGGTCCTTGTCGACCGCGAGGTCGTAGCGACGCTGCTGGGACCAGTCCAGGTCAATGGGCAGCTCCACAAAACCGTCCGTCGGCCCGGTCAGCTCGGAGAGCGAATCCGGGACCGTGTACGGGCGGATCTCCGCGTAGCGCACCCGAGTCTCCATGCCTGCAAGTATGCCCATCCGGTGCTGTGCCTGCGACCCACCGTCGCCGTGGGAGGAGCGGGGCGCACGCCGGGCGGCATCCCCAGGAGGAAGTGAAACGGCCTGTTTCTCCGTGTGCTTTCGACCTGTCCCGATCGACAAACGTACAGGTCAAAGGGAGTTTCCCTCGGTTAGGTATCCGCCTTGTGCCTCTTCCGTCCCGCACATGTCCCACGCGAAGCAATTTCGCGGGATCGGATATTTGGGATTTCGTCTACCTGGCGTTCCATACTCCCAGTTCAGAGCGATGCGCGACCAAGCAGTCATGGCCAAGTTGGCCGTTGCAGTTTTGGCATGCACAAGAAAGGCGCTGAACTGCGTTTCCGCTGTTCAGCGCCTTGATCCGGAGTGCCCCCGGCAGGATTCGAACCTGCGCACACGGCTCCGGAGCCCAGGTGAGACCGTTGGGCTGTTATGTCGCTGACCTGCGGGGGAGGGGCGGCCTCGATCTCTGTCGATCAAGATCATTACGCCCCTATTACGTGGGCGGCCTGTCGGGCTGTCGATCCCGGCCGTATGGTCGAAGCATGATCTCGGGCAGCAGCGGGGGACCGGACGGCGGCGCGGAGTTCACGGCGGAGGGCCTGGAACCTGTGCTCCGGGAAGCATGCGCGACGGTCGAACTCGACTCCCGCGGCGCCGAGTTGCTGCGACTCGGTTCGAACGCGGTCTATCGCCTGACGTCGTTACCGGTCATCGTCCGCGTGGCGCGTGATCCGTCGGTGCTGGCTGAGATGGAACGGGCCGTGAGCGTGGCCCGGTGGCTTGAGACGCAGGACTTCCCGGCCACGCGTGTGCCGACTTCGGTCGCTCAACCGCTCGTCCTCGGCGGCCTCGTGGTGACCTTCTGGGAGAGCGTCCAGGAGAACGAGGAGTACGCGACGGTCGGGGAACTCGCCGATCTTCTGCGCCGCTTGCACTGGCTTGAAGAACCTGAGTCTCTGCGCCTGCCGTACTTCGACCCGCTGGCCAAGGTGGCAGCGTCCCTCGAAGGGCTGGACGGCATCTCGACGGACGACCGAACGTTCCTTGACGAGCGGGCGGCGAGCCTCGGCAAGGACTATGACCGGCTGGACTTCGTCCTTCCCTTCGGCATGATCCATGGCGATGCCAGCATCGGGAACATCCTGCGCCATCGGGACGGGCACGCGGTGTTCATCGATTTGGACGGCTTCACTCTCGCCCCACGTGAGTGGGACCTGGTTCAGACAGCGATGTTCTACGAGCGGTACGCCTGGCACACCAAGGCGGAGTATGCAGAGTTCGTGCACCGATACGGCTTCGACCTGATGAACTGGCCCGGGTACGAGACTCTCGCAGACCTGCGTGAACTGATGATGGTTGCTTGGCTCGGTCACCAGGTCACGAGCAGCGACCGGGCTGCCGCCGAATTCGCTCGGCGCGTACGATCCCTTCGCACTGGTGAGGGCCGCGACGAATGGGGCCCGTTCTGACCGGGCGTCTCAGGAACTGACGTGATCGCCAGAGGCGAGCCATAACCTGTGGTCTCTGACCTGATCGGTGAAGGTCCGTACGCCCTTGTTGCTACCGACACCTGCAAGGTTCTGCCGGAACTCGGCAAGGTAGCTGATGCAGCGAGCCGACTTGAGTTGCTCGCCCAGGTCGAGCGCATCGAGAGCGACACGGCAGGCTTCCTCGACGTCGCCGGCGCGTAGGTGGGCGTCGGCCAGAACCATGGTTGCGAAGAAATCGCTCCGTACGTGGCTGCCGCTCATGGCGTTCTCGGCGTGGGCGACGGCCTTTCGGGCGCTGTTGACGTCGCGGAAGCAGTGGGCGGCCTCGGCAGCAAGTTCAGCTTCGTCGAAGTAGCTGATCCATTCGGGCTCGTCGTCGCTGTTCCTGCTCTCCAGCGCTTTTGTGGCCGCGGTCAGGGCGGCTTCGCAGGCTCGTACGTCGCCGGTACGGGCAAGCGCGCGGGCCTCCATGGCGTGGAACTGGGCGCGCAGCGTGGGCGTGGCCACAGGGGAGATACCCATGAGAGCCGCGCGGGCGAGCGTCGCGGCCTGCGTGTAGCGACCGAGGAACGTCGCCTGATGGCTCATGGCGGACAGGATGCTTCCGGCGAGACGACGGTCGTTGGCGTCCTGGGCCAACCGGAGAGCCTGGAGGAAGTACCGCTGTGCCAAGTCGTGACGGCAGGCGTCGTAGGACATCCAACCGGCCAGGAGAGTTGCTTCGGCCACGGTGGAGAACAGGGCGCGCCCGACCTGCTCGGTGTACTGCCCGCGCAGGAGAGGCGTCACTTCGGTGCTGAGGTACTGGACGGCTGCGTGCCGAGCGTGGTCGCCACCGAATCGATCGTCCAACTCGGCGAACATGTCCGCGGTGGTCTTGATGGCGGCGACGTCTCCGAAACCGACGCGCATTCCGTCCCGACGCTGCCGCGGAACGGCCGGCTCGGGTGCGACCAACCAACGGAGCGAGGCTTCGTTCCACGCGGGCTCGGACGGCTCTGCCTGCAACAGGGGCTCGTACCGGTTGAGATCAGCGCGCCACAGCTGTCCGACTGTATCGATCGCCCCTTCGGGACTCGCCGGGTAACTGGCGTCCAAGAGTCCCGTGTCCCGCTCGCCCTCGTGGTTTAGCCCCAACTCGGCGGCGCTGAGGTCGTACGCCTCGCACAGCAATGGACCGTAGAAGTCGTCCGGCGTGCTGTGGCCGTTCTCCCAACTGGCGATACGGCGTTTCACGCTGGCGTCCGACGGAAGTTGGTGACCACGGCGAAGCGCAACTTGACGCAACTCGCGCACCAAGCGCAGCTGACTCCAGCCGCGGCCCGTACGGGCTTCTCGTAAGTGAACGCTGATCGACTCCAGCGAAGACGTGACCGTTCCCTCCCCACCTGAGCACGGGTGCGACTTCTGGGGCGCACGACTCTTTGACCTTACGACCGAATGTACGCGCTGTTCTTCACTGCGCGCTGCAAGTAACCGGAGATAGCGGGTTGTTGATCCGTGACGGGGGATGACGCATCCACGCGTGACGCGTCATCCCCCGTCACCTCTCGTCATCTGCCGCAGCGAGGGTGGCGACCCCGAGTCTGGACACAGGGCGGCATTGCGGCCGCAACTGAGTCTCGACCGAGGTGAGTTGACGTGCAGAGGATGACCAGGAGGGGCATGGAGTGGCTGTCGGCGGCAGCGGACAACCCCGCTGAGTGCCGGCAGGTTTGGGCGGACGATCCCCGAAGGCCCTGCCTGCTGCCGACCGGCTGCTACTTCGACGTGGTGAGCGTGGAACAGCGCCTCGGGATGGAGATGTTCGACCGCCTCCTGCGAAGTGCGATGCCGTTCGGACCGACGGTCGTCGACCGCAAGGCGCAGCGGGTCGGGTTCTTCCTCTGCTCGCAAAGCCGCGAGACCTTCACGTACTACCTCGAACGCGAGACGTCATCGCCACCGCCGTACCGGTACCTGAGCAACGACTGCGCCGTCGTTGTACCGGGCCCGATCCCGCTGTCCGATGACCGCTATCAGTGGCTCCGCGCGCCTACACGCCGACCGGAAGCCAATCCGCTGCGCCCCGTCGCCCTCGCGACTGCATTGGTTGCTGCCGCGGAACTCCTGGCAAGGATCGACCGCTTCGACGAGCAGCACCCGACGCCGTATGCGGCGGTCGCCTCGCTCCCCGAGGAGACGATCACGGATGCCGAATGAGCCGACCGATGGGCAAGACGCTGCCACTTGGTCGCCTCTCGACAGCGACGGCTGGTACGCGGCGCGAAACGCGACCACCGCACTGCGAGACGTCCTCGTTCGCGCCGGCCTGGAGAAGGATTTCCCCTACCTGCGCGCGGACTTGAACGCCTTCGGACACGGCCTCGTCGAACTGGGCCGAGTGTCCCCCGCCACGGCCGAGCGCCTCGCAGAGCTCCTGCGCCTGGCCCTGGCAAACGGCTTCGACCGAGACCGCAACGACGACAGTCACGAATCGTCCATCGCCGAAGAACACAAGGGAAGGGCCTGACGTCATGACCGACCGGCGCGGAGTGGTAGCCAAACGAGCAGAGAACTTGTCGCCGGGCGTGCCCTACGTACGCGGATGGAACCGCGCACGACAAAGCGCTGGCGCCCTGGCTGATCAGCTCGTGTTGCTCGGGCTGGACTCCGACTTCCACGGTCTGGTGGCAGACGTGAACGTCTTTGGCGACGGGGTAGTACAGCTCGGGACCGTTCGCCCTGAAGCGGTCGAGTTGTTGGCGAGGCTGATTGCGGCCGGACTGGCTGCGGAGTCGCGTGACACGACGACGGACGCGCCTCTGTTACCACCTCGGGAAGCGCCTGCGGCATGAATCGCTCCTGGGCGGTTGGTTGCCCTGTCGCTTGGCCGGGACCGGCGCCCCAGCGCCGCAGCCCGGACGAGCGACAGGGCAACTGCTACATCAGTTTCGGAAGCTCGGGTATTCTAGGAGAAGTTGCTGGACTAACCTGCGGCGGAGATGCTGGAGGGGTCTGACTGGTCAGCGGCATGCTCCCAGCCATTTCCCGTGGTTCTCCGCACGATCTGGCAGGAGTCTGGCATGGTGTTTCGTCCTGTGGTTCGCGGCCTACAGAACCAAGCTCACGACAGTTGCAGCAAACAGCAGGCTGACTCCGGCCAGGATGAAGTTGATTCCCAGACGGAGCCGACGGAACTTGACCTCGACTGCACGTGCGAGGAACGAGACCCTCTCGGCTCGTAGATCCACACGCATGTAGTCGCGTAACCTCTCGGGTTCAAGAGTCGCCCAGCGGGACCAGCCTTCGGCGGTCACAGTGGCGATGTGAACTGGTCGGACGGTGACGAGCAGCACCACGATAGCGATCATGAGGCACAGTGCGCCGACCGTGCCGACAGCCAATACGGCGATCCCCTGGTGCTTGTGGCCCTGTGTCATCACGAAGCCAAGGCCCACGCCGGTCGACGCCAGCACGATGCTTGCTTTGGCATCAGCCCGTGCGAGTTCGCTGGTGAGCGTCCTGAGTGCGTCATTCAAATTATCTGACAGATGATCAGTGTCGCCGTTCAACCCCTGTGCCATGTGGCCTCCGTCCCCCAACACGGAGACGTTGGAGGGCGCCGACCGGTTCGGCGAGCTGAGCAAGGCCGGCGTGCTTTACCAACGGCCCCCTTCGTCCCGAAGCAACTCAGGCGGAACTTCGACCTTGGGCTGATGTGCCTCTCACCTGGTGCGATGGTCCGCAGGCGTCCGCGCTTATCCGCGGCGGTGCGTAGGCGTTGTCACGCGCGCGTGGCCTCCTCGGCAGCGGCCAGTGCGTTCGACGGGTCCTCCGCCAGGCCAAACCCTCATATGGGAAGCTGCGGCATTCTGGGGATGGTTGGAGCACTAACCTGGGCGAACGTCGGATTGGGCTCGTCGGCCTCGGCTGCTTTTCACTGCGATTCCCCGGGACAACGAAACCCACTGCGAGGGTTCGATGCCGAGGGAAAACACGCCGGAAGCATGGCGAAGTGGCTGAAATTGCACCGTTTAAGCGAAGTTGCCGGATGGGTAGGCCGGTGAGCGCGGCAGGCAGGGGTCGAGGGGGCGCGGGTGGATGACATATTTGATCTTCTTGGACAAGGTTTAACTATCTTTGCCGTGTGGCTCGACAAAGCATTTCATCCAGTTCCGTGGCCTCTTGTCGTGGGTGCTTTATTCCTGCCACTTGTGGCGGCTGTTCGTATACTTGTTTGGATAATGCGTGGGCGAGCCTGGCCCGTGGCTTGCAAGTATTACCACACAACACAGAGGCGTAGGGACAAGCCTTGTCGTCAAGTAGTTCCAGGAGAATGGGTGTACTGCCGCCACCACAAGCGGACAAGGGTCCTCTCTGACGGTCATCGATGTGATCCTGGTGTTCCAAGGTGGCAGAGAAAAGATAGACAAGGACGCATCGTGGACCGGTCGGATATTCGTGGAGTCGGGTTCGTCAGTCTCATGTCCAATCGAGAAACGCTGCTCTTTTATAAGGGTGTTGCTAAGCGTCCTCGTGACGTGATACCAAGCCTGAGGCGTTACCGTCAGAAATTCAGACAGGACTGGGATGCTATTAAGAGAGTAAGCTTCAGGTCGCTCGTCTCTGGCGGGGCAACTACACCTCAAGGTGTAA
>Ga0307512_10001566_pt1 | contig 32030 bp, 41 predicted proteins | sample 14_EM_MG_FD_200267 | JGI IMG/M metagenome (GOLD analysis project Ga0307512, IMG submission 200267) | Populus trichocarpa ectomycorrhiza microbial communities from riparian zone in the Pacific Northwest, United States - 14_EM | ecosystem: Host-associated > Plants > Roots > Unclassified | place... | reverse complement strand
GCAGGTGTTGTGACGGGTCTGTTGTGCTGAATCTCTCTCTATTGACCTAAACTCACTGACTGTCTCTCTTAGTCTAATTGACATGTACATAAGAACTAAAGTGCATGCGGCTCCGCCGCGTTCAACCCTAAACCAACCCACGTGATGACCGCACTCAAATCCGTCCCCACACTCCTCCAGGGCTGTATCACGACCGTAAGTGCTAAACTCTAAAGAAAACGAAGATAGAGCTTTGCCTGAAGCTCCTCCCAAACGACACCAAGCCCAGAAGCAGGTATATGGAGGTATCTGTAGGCATATGTGGGTCAGGCAAAAGCCGTCAGATATCTGCAGTCCGGCCAGGCTTCCTGCAGGTTGATCTTTATCTGCCCAGGCTTTGGGCGGCCTCCAGGATCAAGGACTTTATCTGGCCGGACTGCGAATCTGAAGTCCGGTCGGCGGCCGGCCGGGCCGCTTCGGAACACTGTGTCTGCAAAAGGCGCCAAAGTACAACCTCTGTGGCCATCCATACTGCCGAAGCTGTATTAAGAAGGTGAAGGAGTGTATTCTCTGTGGTGTATAATGTAGCGTGTTTGGTTTTGTGTAGATGGAGTTTGGGGATTTTTATTTGGTAGTTTGGCTGGCAGAATTGAAAGATGTTGATATTTTTATGCAAATGATGTGTTCGAATCGAAATTTGCAGCTGGGTCAGGCTTTTCACACTGTTCTACACCGCTCTGCTCAGTAGAATGGAACTGCGATCGATAGCCTTCTCTCCAGAGTGGAAGAGACTCTTTCCATCGAAGAAATTTGCATGAATTCGAGAGAACAGGACTTCCCCTCGTACTGGCCAACGGGCCAATTAGATTTGATGGTTAGCCGTGTAGTGCCCGTGCTGCATTGGGACCTGAGGGTAGAAATGAATGCAATGAGTCATTCACCTGTTGTACTTGTCAAGTTGAATGGGATACGTGAGGTCAGTGTTCCTAAGCGGCGCCGCCTCCATTCCCAAAGCCTACGATAGCGGCGGCCGGCCTGAAAAGCCTGCAGAACAGTGCAGAAACCTGCCGATATCGCATCTATATAATCTAACAAATCGCTCGGATCTAGTGATACCATACTCAAGAACTTACCTTAACTAGCAGGCCGGAAAAGCCTTGAGGTCGGCCGGAAAAGCCCGCAGTCCTGGCTGCTTAAGAACACTGCATGAAGTTGGGTTTGCAGGATGAGCCTCAAGAAAGAAAGAAACGACCGCCAAAAATGTAAAACTGCTCGCGACAGTAGAGTCGCTTGGTCTGTGTTCGCAGTCAGAAGTTGAAGTATCCAACTGGCTGAAGTGCATACAGCAGGCAGACTAGTTAGTTATTGTGGGCAGATAACTCCAGTATTCCCCAATCAGTCAGTTTGGTCAGATATGGCCTTCGACAGGACCGGTCTACGCCAAGGGCGGCCTCGAAATTCTGACCAGTCTGCAGATCTGGAAAGCATCATCTAGCCAGACTATCCCCTACACGCTCAGTTTCCTTAGATTCGTATCCTATTGAGCCTTGCAAGTTGATTGGTTGGAACGGTACCAGGGCTGAGCAGTCCCAGCTTTTGATTGGCCGACAGAATTGATCTGCACTGTTCAGACCAATCAATTTTAAGGCTCAAAAAGGCCGCAAGTTTAAGGAAACTGAGCGTGTAGGGGATAGATATCTATAGATGACACATGATGCAATAAGAAATTCATTCAAGTCCAACTAAAGTCATAAATGCAGAGCTCATAAGATATCCTACTATCACCTGTTCCCCTGATTCTCCACTCAGTACTCTTGACTATCCACCTAGTCCTGCAGAATCTCCAAAGCTGTATCGCCAAAATTCTAAGTACGATTTCCGGCTTTCACCAGCATGAAAGTCTGAAATCAATTTATATCTTCAGGGCAACTCTGAATGCACCCGGGTATTTCTAGCTTTCTAGCGGGATATCACAGAGCTACTTTCACACTTTCAACAGACAAGGCTGCCAATCAGATTAAGTTCACCGGCCAGTATGATTCTCCGGCATGACAATCTCTAAGGTTTCTGACTTGGTAAACTCTAGGTTAACTGGCATGACAAACTCTAAGTTCTTCAACTTGGTAAGTTCTAGGTTTTCTAGCACATTAAACATCGGGAAAAGAACCAAGTTGCACCCCGGGCATACATAGATTGGAGGTGGTTCACATGTTTGAAATTACCCCCTCGGCTAGGAGGTAAGGTGACCCTGCGCACATAGAATTTACGACCTTATACGTTGTATTTGTGCTTACTGACGCAGTATTCCTTACAGACACAAAGTTGCACTGTGGAAATGTACATACAGCACTTCACTCTTATGATGCAGAGTTCCAGGCATCCCAATAGTTCGTCCCGTTCACCCAAGGCCTTACCCAAGACCGGACTAAAGTTTTGAGGGCTCAAGATTTTTGGACAGGGCGGACCAGGGCACTTCATGACAAGACTACAGGACTGCAGGCCCTACAGTCCATTAATTGTCCCCCACACAGAAACTGATATTCAGTTTAATGAAGCTTAAAATCCCTGATTTGGTACAAGTTCATCTCCGCTGAATATTTTTTCCGGGAAACTGTGTCCCAGAACTCTCATTCCTGAGTTGGATATACTATATCCAACCCTGGTTAAGACTACGGTCATCTGTACTGGGCCCTGGTCCTGGAGATTTCTGCCTGAGACGGACTAGTCCTTCCATACTCATGCCCCAGACGGGGCGACGATGTCGGGCCCCGAAAGACTGTAGTCCAGACGGACTGTTGGGAACCCTGCAGAGTTCATTGAGCATTATAATAAGACGCAGTATTCACTGCAGGCATCATTACCTAAATGTTAAGAATTGCATTCGTATCTCAGGCGTAGGTTACATCGGTAAAATGTAATTCAGTCCCTGAAAGACTCTGAGAGTGTCTAAGAATAGTCAGAGCATAATTCTACAATTAACAAATCTCGGAGCCGATTGGACCCTGCAGTGGTCCCCAGGAGCACCTGGGAGCGCAGATACCGAGTTTGGGAGCTCCTGGGAGCTCTAGCGACAAGTGTGGGAGCACCTTGGGAGCTCTGGTGATAAGTCTGGGAACACCAGGGAGTGTCGGTCAACCTTCCTGGGAATACTAACATATGTTCTAAGAATGCCTGGGATCACAGGTATATTATTTGGGAGCACTGTTGGGGCTATTTGGGACTACCCGGGTGACCCGCAGTAGGAGGGTTATATCGTTCACTATGTATTATATATAAAATATTCGGCGGATATTGAATGTATTTGTTCGTCACATCACCAGCTGGAATATGCAATCCTGAATGATACTATCTATAACATTTCTCTCTTCAACATTCAATCTCCTGCATTGCAAGCCTTAAACGAACCAAAGAAATAAGGTGATTGATTCACCAGCAAAAATGCAAATCGAGTATAGACTGCGCGTGGGCCTATGGAAGCATTTACGGCCTGTAACGTCTATGGATCTATGCAAGCCAACAGGCTTCCGCTGGTACCGTATGCTCCATGGATACTACCATTGAGCGTATGCTTAAGAGAATCCCGCTTGAGAGAGTCCCGCTCGAGAGATCCCCACAGGAGAGAGCCACACTTGAGAGAGCCGCGCATCAGAGGGAGTAGCGTTTTTGGCGGGAAAGTTTGGGCCGATGGAAAACTCTGAGTTTGTCGAAGCTTTGGCCGGAAACTCTAAGTCTGGGGAAGCTATGACGTTGACGTAGTTAACTTACTTGTCTAAGTACGTCCACCTCTGGCCTGTACCGTAACTCACCATGACCATCTCCATCATACAGCATGAGCAGCCCTAGGTGCATATGCATACGTCCAAAATCGACGAGAATCAGACTGCAGATTGCACAGGAAAAACTGAGTCGGAGATCTCAGATCTGCTCTCCCCAAGATTCAATTGTCTACCTTTCCTGCAGAATCTAAGGCTGCATTGTCAACACCATGACAGTGAGACATCGTGAGATCCTGTCGTAGTGGGCACAATAAATATAAGGCTCAGACCATAAAATCGACTGACGTCATGATTTGGGCCATTATACCCCGCCCGCCACACCCCACCCGGCGCCTAGCGCCTGCTTCTCAACGAGTCTCTGCATCCAAGCGCGGTAGATAATTTGCACTGAAGTGCGCTTCTTGAGAGCGTACTTGGGAGCGTACAGTCAAGCAGGCTAGGAGTGTGCAATCGAGTGCAATCGGGAGCGTAAATGGCAGCGTACAGTCAAGCGGGCTGGAAGTGTGTAATCGAGCGCAATCGGGAGTGTACTTCAGAGCATACAGTCAAATGAACTTGGCAGCGTGCAATTGAGCATATTTGGGAGCGTACTTGAGAGCATCTTGAGAACGTGCTTGGGAGTTTGTTTGTTTGTAATCATATTGCATTCGGCCGCTGGCGGCCATGGCATATCCCATACACATTTCCTCCCCGCTTCTTCCGTAACATAAAGAAACAAAAGCAAAGTCGCGAGTCCTCTTCCCCTTAAAAAAAAAAAAACTTTTACACCCCCCCATAACTCGACTCCTCGTTATCTGAGTTCTCCGCCTCCTCCACCACTCCGCTAATTCTGCCGACATCAGTATGAACAAGAAAATCCATCAACGCCTGCAAACATTTTTCTTCTGCAAAAACGAGACATCGGCAAAGAAATCTTCCGCTTTTTCAACACCTTTTCCAAACCCTCATACCCATCTTCCCCCTCTTGGCCGTCAATCCAAAGCCTTTTTGTTCCCGTTTCCATCTTTTACACCACTTAAAAAGGTGATCCCTCGTCTGATATTCATGCCCACACCACCAGCATTTCATATCACTTCTTTTTCCGATCCGCATTAGATATTTCGCACGTGCTTGGGAGTGTGCTTGGAGGCGTGTTTGGGAACGTGCAATGAAGTGCGTGTAGGATCAAGTGTGCTATATCGAGTGTAGATATTAATATATTTACCTATGTATCATAGTTATCTAGTCAACATTCAGGTCCATAGGACTTCATAGTGCCACGCGTCAAATATGCTATGGAATACCGTCCGAAAAACAGCTTCTCTATGAGCTGCGCGTCGCGCTAGGTCACTTTTCCCGGTGTCCGCAGATAACTCCAGTAATAGTTGGGATTCTGAATCTTTGGGGGAAATACTGCTGAAAGACAAATTGAATGAAGATATTGGAAATTGATCTATGTATGGAAATCATGGAATTTATATAGTGCTTTATTTTCTCTCCTCCTTTATAGATACCGGTAGATAGTCATGGATATCAACTGTATGCAGTCTACGTGCCAGGAATCTGCAGATATCCAGGCTTTTTAAGCTTTGACCGGACCGGTCTGTGCCAAGGGCAGCTTTCTCAGGTGACCGGACCTAGCCGGACTACGGATCTATAGATGACCGGGCAGTCGATCTGACCGCTTGGGAACACTGGAAGGTGTGTACAATTAGATCTTGGGATAGAAGATCTCCGACCCTATTTTTCCAGCAGAATCTGCAGCCCGATTCCCACAGATTTTGGACGTTTGCATATGCACCTGGGGCTGCACATGTTGTACGATGGTGATGGTGATGATGATGATGATGGTGATGGTGATGGTGGCGGTGACGGTGATAGTCCGGTACCGGAAGCACTTAGACAAGTTGGCTACGTCAACGTCAACGTCAAAGCTTCCACAGACATAGAGCCTCCTATTGGCCAATGTCAAGCGCGGCTCTCTCATGCAGGCTCTCAAGCAGGCTCTCAAGCGTGCTCTCAGTGATAATATCCATAGTGTGTGTACAGTACCGGTATACCAGCGAAGCCTACGTATACTGGCAGTAAAGACTGGCATAGGTTCATCTCCACCAACCGGCCAGCCGCCAGCCGTATATAGTTCCATAGGCCCACGCGCACATGCCTATGAATCGACTATAGATGACTATAGACTGCGCGTCGCGCAAGGGTCCACGGGAAGCTTGTTATGAGGTGCGCGTAGCGCAGTCTATAGTCGATTTGCACTTTCGCTGATGCACCAATCCGACTACCATTACAGATGTAACAGATCAATTGTAGTAAAGGTGTTAAGTCTCATAGTAAGGTTCATGCACTTAGTGAGGGACTGTAACTTAGCTTTATGTGGTCCTATTTTTGACCACCAGAACATTTAAGCATAAAATACTGCACAATGGGGTAACAAATAACGTACCCTTTGATATGCCTATGAACACAAGCAACATCGAATCTGGAAACGCCCAGCACCATAGAAATCCCACACTGCGTAGACCTGAAACACTGTTATCCTAATCTACTGTCCGTTTTCAACCTCATCTTATTTTGCTCGCTCCTCTTCCCACTGATTAATTTTCGCGACTAGCGCCTCCTGAACCTTGTTTAGCTTAAGATTGGACTGGTAATCGGTTGACGTGGTGGTAATGCAGTCAGTCAATCTTCTCAACCTTATACTACCAGATTCGTGCAACCCGTTGGCAATGTAGCGACTGATGTTATGGTGAAATGCATCTACAACCTGTGGCTTGGATGGAGGCAATGCACACGGGAAGTGCCATTTGTGATGAGATCCTCGGGTGTTGAACTTGGAGCGACTGTGATTGTTAATGGAGGGGTCTGTGACTCTGATATACGCTGAAAATGGTCTATTAAAGCGCACTCGCAATGGACGGGAGCTCGGACGGGGTTCGAAAGGCCCTCCAGCTTACGGAAATCCGTCTGCATCAATGCTGAACCGCAGTCGGTGATTTCGAATCCTTGTGTTTCCATTGCACTGTTGATGACTGAGCCCCAATCTTTGGGCATCATGATGTTGAATGGCTGGATTTGGACAGTTTTGACACGGAACTGTTTGTTGTAAAAGTGTCGGCGAAGACGCGGAGAGTGTGCATATCTTAAGAGGACGTCACAGTGTGAATGAATTGCGACTATTTTTTCAAGATATCGAACAAGTGGAAAAGACATCCAACTCTCTTCAAGATGTCAGCAGGGTAGAAGTGATCAGCAATGATTTCTTACCTTCCACTACCTCAGGCCACAAAATTGTGCAGCTTGATTTCGTGAGCACACCAACAAACATTTGTAAGGCACCCATACTGGCGACAAGTTCGGAATAATCGAGGGATTCCGAGGAGGTGGCAAGAAATTTGCGGTATACATAGTTTATAATGCGTTTCACTTGCAACAAGGTATCCCATGCATCTCGAAGGTGTTGCTCTGCCGGTGGAGCTATTGCCAGATGCTTCTCTAACTTCTGGACAAAGTCCATAAACTTGTTGTAGCGCTTGTTTACGCGACTAGCGAATTTCTTAAGAGAGTGTTGTAGAGGACCCCAGCAACTGTGAGACCAAGGGTTCGGCAGCAGCGAGAGCGTCATCGGCAGGCGGAGATCGTTCAGCGTATTAGAACAAGTATTTTTGACCATGGCCCGAGTAAAACTTGTAACAGCTCTGCGCAATCTGCTGAAGTTGTTGCTAAACTTTTCTGAGATGCGACGATACTTCCTTCGGTACGTTATTATTGCTAGTAATGGTGAGTGTAATGGATCCCGCTGAGCCATCCTCCTGAAGCTAAATTGCGATAGCATAGACTTCCCCCTTTCCTTTACAGACACAGATTGACGCTAGAGAGTCAAGAATAGAATACAGCCGACTGGATTGCGACCGATCATCGTGGCGATTGCCTGGCTCCCGGTCTAACCAACGCCCGGCGAAGGCGAAGGCAACGAGACATTCCGGAGCATATGACATTGCGACAAAACTCAGTGGTTGTTGCTGTGAATGCGCAGTGAAGTTGTGCTTGGGATTCAGCGTTGGATGATGCGGGAGTAGGGAAATGTGTGAAAGCACGAAAGCAAGAACAAACACGCCTTTACCCAGCACGGCCACCACAGCCACCACTACACCTGAGCTCGTCAGGAGGGGATTTAAATTGCCGTTACAGCTCATTGCAGTATTAAAAACAATGGTTATTCAGGCTTGCCACTCCGGGGTCTCGATTGTTTCATACTACCCTCGTGTTAAAAATAAATATTATTGATAAATCTTGATCAGAATTGCGCAAACCAGCATCTGCCTCCTTCGCAAGCTCAGTTAGCAGACCCAAGCTAGCCGGCCGACGAAAACTCTGGGCACGAGAGCAGATCAGAATCTGGTGTACCGGTGAGTACAGCCGTGCAAATTATGGTCCAGTCCTGCTCAAGAACAATACTGTACTCTCTAAAGTGTTTTAACAGATGTAACGGCAGCACGTGATCCGAGGACGTGTAAGCGCCAATGTGTAGATCTGTACCGAATCCTTACCCTTTATGGCACACAAATGATCACTCGAGTCCAAGTTTGCAACCGTATCCTATCCATTCACATACGGGACCGTACATAGCGGTACCGAACTTTACACTGCTCTCGTGCCCAGAGTTTTCGTCGGTCGGCTAGCCCGGTCCTAAAACGGTCTACCGAGACACGTACCGAACGGTCTACCGAGAGAGCTACCGAGATGTCCACCGAGATGTCCACCGAGAAGCTATCTACCAATATATCTACGGAGAAGTCGACCGTGATTCTACCAAAGCCGCCAACTGAGAGGACTACGGAGAAGTCGACCGGACGGTCACCGAAGCTATGTTCCGATTCACTTTTATCGACAGCCATCTACAAGTCAATGCCAATTAACGTATGTTACCTTTACATGGTAGTCAGACACTGTCAGCAAGCCCCGCCATCATGATAAAATCTGCGATTTCTCCATAACTAATATCAATTGACTTAGTACTCCAAAGCAGCCAACTATACAGTTATAAAGGAACTGGCATGATAAGATCTCACTCTATGATATTATAACCAAGCTATCTTCTGCTAGAACTTCTACTTTCTATTACAGCGTTATTGGTTCTCTCTGCTTGTGAGTTATGAAGGGTCATTTAATCTCGCTGGAAATTGTTGAGATGTAGTGGCACTTTCAAACCATTAAACATTAATCAAAGCATCGCCAGCACACTTTTAGGTATCATAAGTTTGCCCACATAACCAGCACCAAAACCAACGTTCATAACTACCAAAAAAAGGGAACCTGCCCTACATCCCAGACCGTTTTTCGTCTCTCCGCCCGCTCCCGCCCGCATCCCCGTACTCATAGCGTCTTGTCTCTCTACTCGAATACCTACTCCCTGTCCAATCACCACCAGCACCCTCCATAGCCACCAACCGCCTCGATTGTTCCTCACCAACCCACTCTTCAATCCTGGCTGCCACATCTCCAACGAGCTTCGCATAAACCTCACCCACAAAAAACAGTCCACAATGTGCGCCCACTTCGTCCACGCCTTTCATCTCCACGGGGGTCCAGGTCTTATCCGGTCGTGAGGGAATGATACAGAATTTTCGTTGACGAGGAGGTTTTTGCTTCTTTGCGTTTTCCTTCTCGCGTTTCTCGCGCTCTTGCTCCTCTTTTTGTATTTGTTTTAGGTGTTCCTGTTGCTTCTCTTCCTCTTTCCCTTTGTCTTTCTGTTCTTTTTGGCGCTGCTTTTCTAAGCACTCCTTCTCCAGTTCCATCTGCCGCTCTTGTTCGTGTTTATTTTCTTGCTCTTTCTGCCGCTCCTTCTCAATCCGTTCTTTGTCTTTTCCACGCTCCTTCTCTCGCTCCTTCTCTCGTTCCTTCTCCCGCTCCTTATAGACCCGTGCAATGGCCTTTTCCCGCCCTTTTACTAGCTTGGCGTATTCCTTCATCTGGCGCTCATGCTCCTTCTGTAGACGTTTATGTTCCTTCTCGAGGGCCTTGTATAGTGGTTTGTCGGCACCTTCAGGGATCTCCTGTAACGTAGGTTCTGCCGGTGGTGCTGATAAGGGAGGAAAGAGTGCTTCCACATCGTCCGGAAGTGGGGGTGATGCAGGGGTTGGTGGGACAATCTTGACCGAGGGGTTAGGCTGGGTCTCTGGAATTGCAACAAGCAATGGGGCCTCCTGGGCGCTCAGATATTCTGATTGAGCTGATGGTGGCCGGGAGGAACTGTTGATTGAACCCGGGGTGAGTTCCTGCATCGATTCCAATGAGGAGCCACTCGGCGTCCTAGAATGTGATCCCGGGGTTGCCAATTGTTCCCCCCTACCTACAATGGCCAACTGCGCCGTCGCCGCCTCGAGCCCTTCCACAACCCCGAAGCTTCCACCGCTCCCACCAATAATGTCATCCGCCATTTCCGCCAGTTCCGGTGGCTTGACGACCGCACCAGTCTTCTCGCGGCCATAACTTATCGTATAATAATTCGCGAACCTGACTCTATCCACCCTGCCATCTTGAGTCTGTTCGCCATCTTCCAGTCTTCGAATCTTCGTATACCGATTCTTCAGCCCAATCGGATCCGTAAGACATGCCCCGAACTCAAGATGGCTCATCAGGTACTTCCCCGTAGCTTGCGTGAGGTGTTCGTGATGCTTTTGGATAAAGTGCAGCGTCGATTCCCAAGCGTTTTCCGGTTTTGACTGAACAAGCGTGAAATTCTTGCGCGGTTGCTGTGCAAAGAACGGATCCAATTGCGACTCAGCGCTAGATTCTTCAGAGGAGGAAGGCTGAGAAGGGGCTGGTCGAAACAGGGATGCAATGCCAGAGGAGATAATCCCAGGATGCATTCCCAGAAATGGGGTATCAAATGCGATAATCCCCAAGATGCCAGGATGCCGGCGCGAATCGGGGGAGTAGACAGAGTTGAGGAGAACAACTTCCGCCGCGAGAATTCCACCCATTGAATGGCCGATGAGGACTACATCTGTGGTTTCGGACTCGAATTGGCTCAGCCTGCCAAGTCAGGGTGTTAGCTTTGAAAATACGACGGGGGTGACGCGCAGCGCACATACCACTGCGAAAATTCGAGAGTTGCGACGTTGATTTGATGTCTGGTTTTGAATTTTGGATACACTTTTGTGTGCACCAAGTAGCCGGCGCTGTCGTCGTCGCTGCCCAGTGTCACAGTGAGAAGGTTGTGAAGGTGTGCGGGAAAGGATTGAAATGAAGTTTCGTTCCCCATGAAGCCGTGGATATACACCAGTAGGAGCGTTCTCTGGCTACTTTGGACTCTTGAGTTGGTTGGTCGGAGCGATGCTTGAGACGAACTGCGCGGGTCTTGGAGGAAGGTGGCTGATCCTGTGGTAGCATGGGAAGAGCCATATGGAGAAAGCTGGGGGGTGGAAGATGATGGCTGCGATGAGGGCGGTCGAGACCCACTGAAGGAGGAAGTGGTTGAGGATGATGCATTGTGAGGAGGAGCGCGAGAAGGAAGAAACAGTGGCCTTATGGGTGGTGGGTGCGAAGACGTGAATATGGGTTCTTCATAGGGCAAGTATGGCGGTGGTGGTGGTTGTTCGGACATTGTTTGTTGTCGTGATCGAGGGGCATGTTCTTGATATAGAGGGGCGACGTTCTCAGGTTCTAGGGTTGTTCCTTGCCGCCCGATGACGTCGTTCAATGAAACACACCCACGACTTCATCGACAATTACCAGTACTACTTGACCTAATAAAGGACAAAAAGTATCGCCAAACAAACTCGAAATTTTCTCCGGCAGCAGCATGTCGAGTTTACAGAAGGACCAACGCAACTCCAAGTGATTCAGGATCTCACAAAAATATCCGGTACACAATAGTTGACACTCTAGCTCAACTAGTAGAGCAAGATATGGTGCCATAAACACCCGATGCTATAAACACCAAGATCGCAAGCTCGAAACTTGCTATGGTAGCACTTTTGCCTCTGGCTTATACTTGTCCTGCAGTCAGCTGCTCTGACATTGGTATTTTCCGGTTGTACTTTCACGAAGCCACCCGCGAAGATACCTAAATTGCCAATCAGTGCCTATACTCGCGTCAGGGCTATTTCACAGGAACAAGTTCAGTTTTCAATATACCCACCCGTGTAGTGATACTAAGGGGGAGAAATGTACCTACTGCATGTCTAAACGAGCAAAATAATGGAGATAGGGTTTCAAACCTTGGTGTTTAAAGCACCTGTGAACTTCAGTGTTTATAGCACCAACATGGGGTTTCAAACCTTAGTGTTTATAGCACTCTAGTCTACCAATCAAGCTAGTCATCAGTTGTTTTTGAACCTTGACGGAAACAAGAGGGCGACACAAAAATCTTTACTCGGTAGAGAGCGAGCCCACAGCACTTCGCTTCCACGATCACCATCTGCTGGTACTAAAAAGTGGTTATAAACACTCGGTTCTAAAACCAAGATCACAGGCTCAAAACCTGCGGTGGTTACCTTTTTTTGTCTATATCTGTAAGACAAATTCACGTTTCATGAAATTTACCTTACAAGCGCTCCCATGTGTGAGCTTTTGATTTCCGGTTCTTCCCATCTAGCCATGGTGTTGGGCCTAGTTCCAGTCCAACCTGATTTGATTATCTAGAACACGGAAGATTGCTCGTAACAGATTACCACTGGAATTCTGCGACTATTTCTGGCTGTCGAACCCATGTAAAGCAGACAGCAAAGCGTGACAACTTCAGGTTTTCAGTCGTGTTTGTAGCACCAATAAATTGAGCACTGGAGGTTTGAGCTTGCATCGTAGTCGGTGTTTCTAGAACCGTGCTTAACTAATTAAGCTTGGAGATCGCTCCTTGTTAATTGGATTATTGTAACCATGAGTCCAGGATAGTGCAAGTTTATAGTTAGCCACGGCAAGGACGGTGGACAATGGACTCACCCGCTGGCTACCCTGCCACCTAGGTCATGGGCCATCACTCACTGACTTGAACCTTCTTGATGTTGCATGTGTACCTGCGTCGTGAGTCTCAGGTCCGTTTGATATGCAGTTGGTGTATGAGGATATGCCTCAGGAGAGCGGCTCATATCAGTGCAGAGCGGCTCATATCAGTGCAAACGGATATGCAAGCGGATATAGATATGAAGACGAATATGGATATGGAAGTCAAGTCTGTATATATATGGGCCTTCGGCCCTCGAGAGATCAAGTCAATCAACAAGTCTTAGAAGCATCCAAAGTAATACTTGATGTTGAAATACTGAAATGCTAGAGAAGCTTGTGTATTCTAAACTACGGGAGTTTGTGTGATCTTATATACGGCGTTCAGAGTATGCATTGTACGCATGCATGCGTACTCAGTTGGCATCTCCAGCTGAGTCCGGAACGACCATCATCATCATGGGATCATGATCTCCATCAGCCCAGCTGAAGCCCATAAACCATACAAAGGGAGGCGATCCATATATGCAACACTTGAGATGAGACCCACGAAGGAACTTGAGACGTCTTGTATTGTGGCTACCTTCAGTCTAGTCCCGAGATGGAATTTGGGCCAACTTGTCTCGTGTGCGACATTAGTACACAGTTTGTAGTTCACCTTATCAACGACTACAGCGAGCGTCCAAATACAGCTTCTAACCGTTGTTTTGATCTCGTTCCTAGAGTTTCTCGTCGCTCGCAAGCTCGCTCTTTGAAAAGGAACGAAAGAATCTGGGGACGAGAGCATCGTTAACGTGCTGTTTCGCAGTTGCAATTGACATGCCTGTATCATAGACAAACTCAGTCCGAAATCCCGTACAGCTTCGGATTCATGGAGAAAACCAATTACAGAGGATTGTTATCGTGTGAATAACTGAGTATCCGCTCATCTAACCAATAGATACGCTCCACATCTATATGACGTAACACCAAGAAAGCCGTCCGAAAAAGCACAAAACGTCACTCCAACCGACACTCAATCATTCCCTTCAAATATACCCCGCTTTCGTTTCACTATGTAGCCGAAGCGCAACTGCCTTCAACTACTTCTTTATCTTCCGACCTATTAACATGGCTCTTTTGCGCCTGTGGTTCTGAATCCGGCTCCTGCGCAAGCGATGCAAGCTCTGACTCGTGTGGTACTGTCGCGAGCGTTAAGTAATTATCCTGCTCCCGTTCAGAACGGACACTCACCTTTTGACTCAAAGCCTTCGATGTAGGCACCCGCTGTGGGGGCATTGGGAGCGATTGGCTGTAGTTACGATCAATAGCTGGCTCCATTGCCCGAAGTCTCCGTCACTTAGTGGGCACGACTAGGTGAAATTCCCATTGCTCGCTGAACGCGTCGGACCGTACAAGTATTCGCGATCACTAGTTGAGCATGGACCAAGGTCATCTTGTTCGCTAGCACGCGTCTGACTACCTCTAAAAAGGGATGTCCGTACGACGATGCCTGCCGATGAATTGCAGCCAGCTTTCGGCTGCTGCCTGGTTCATGGCGTGCACATCATGCTTTGAAAGATACTTCCTTGTGATCGTACTGATCTCTGCCATCCTGTACTACTCATTTATGCCAGAGTCTCCGACCTCCCGCTCTACACTAAGGCGAATATAGTTTTCCTTCCCAACACCGGTTCGCTCAATGTTCTCCTGATGAATATCTTTATAACGCTGCATTTTAGCTTCATGCTTTTGCTTTGCATCAATAAATTTCTCCAGAAATGATCCCTGCAATAGCAATCAAGCTTCTTTTGCAAAGCAAAAATCGTTAGACTTGCTCAATCTCTCCAGAACTAAGAAAACAAGGGAACCAACACACCCGCCAGTACCACTGCCAATCAAGTCGAAGTGGTCGCAGAAGAGTGAGAATTCTCACACAGATTTACCCGGGGCCCACAATCTCGAGATGGACCTTGCTGGTACTATACGGAAGTAGCTGAGGGTTTTTGCATATGGTGAGACCGATATGGGCCCAGGCATGATTTTTTCTCATCAGCTCCCGCGAAATAGCCATTTTTAAGCTCTAACCGGGACGTATTGATCCAACGCTACCAGCGACCCTCGAACGTGCAGATCTTACAGAAGTCAAACTTTATTTAATATATCCCATTCAACAATCGCGTACAAAATATTACATAACGTACTCATACAATCTGCATGTCACACTCCAACAAGCGGTCGACTGTAGCAGCTTCTACACAGCACTTTTAAACCCAAAATTATCTGCGTAGCATTCGTATCTAATTTACACCCGTGAATACAGAACAGTCTGTCTTAAACAAAAGTCTTTCTCCATCAAAGCATCTTGGTGCAGGCCTTAATTGGCACAGCCTCCAGCATCTCGCCATACTGTTTACCCGTGGCCTACCACCCCCAATTTTGGTCAGCGTTGCCCGCTGCCACATATCCCACTGTCTCGATGACCGCCACAGCCCTCATCGGCCAACAACTACACCCATGCCCAGATATAGTGAAAATGTATCTTTCGAATCTCCCGCTTATGAATGTATTAACAACTTTAGACGCCACAACGGGCCCGCCAAGTATCGAGGAGAACTCAGCCCACCTTAGAAGCGCTCCTCAAGCACCCACACCCGAGGTCAGAGATTAGACACCATCCAATAGGCCGACCTTTGTTATAGCTGCTGTCATTAAAAATCGTATCGATTCTCATTGATTATACATTTGACACTGAAAGATATAGGGCCTAATGATTCACACTAACGGATAACTCATGGGCCACTACGAGGATTTTGTTACCTCACTATTGGAGTTTTTTGAGAGCTGGTGGTGAAGTATCTAGGATACGAAGGTGTTTATTGAAGCTTGAAGTCGAAGACAGAGCTTGGCAAGTGGGATGGAGGATGCGGACACCCCGTTTCGGGCAGATCCGGATACCTTGAAGTCTACTCTATGTACAAAACCTTATGTTTAACAGTCACTACTCCCAGCACGGAACAAATATTTCCCAAAATGAGTGACAAATCATGACAGACGTGCATATTATTCAGCCCGTCCTGTTCCACGGAAAGAAACCCCGATTCCATCAAATTCAAGTCCGAGCAAGCATGGGCTCACCAAGATGCTTAATGTGTTAACTTTGTTTATTTCCAGCCAAGAAAATAGCGAGATGAAACGGTAGCGCTAAAGGTTTGACTTCTTTCCAGCGATATGGGAACAAATTTCCGCAGACTGCAGTCATGGAAGAAAGGATGAGATCTAAACCGAGCTACATGCTTCGGACCGGGTTATCTGATATTACCATCAGTTCAGTCTAGAAGCTTTCCGGACTTGAGTTCAGGTGGTGTACTTACATGCAAGCTTCACTTACTAATAACGTGTATGTGTACAAAGAAAGAATGGGAAAGACTCGTGATATATACAAGAGTCATGGGTTGCCGGCTGCCTTCATTGAGCAGAAGATCCAGCACAGCGTTTCTATAAACTCACAACGAAAGATATTATTACCCAATACTCCTGTTCTTGGACTGTAGCTGTTGACACTACTAGAATCTAGTATCGAATTTAGGCTTAATGTAGCTACCAGGCTCGTTGTACAATTGCTGGAATTGATATTGGATGTAGTCCTGGATCACGCGCACGCCAGTACAACAGTCACTCTATAGAGTGCTACGCTAGCTACTTTTGAGGTGGTGCTACACTTGATCCACAACCGCCGGCGCTCCATGAATATTAGAGGTAACTTAAAAAGAAGACTGTCAGGTGAAAGAGCATATCATTAGCTACGTTCCACGTATAAATCATATAGCGATTAGAGTAAAACTCGTAGACTTAAATTGAGCTCAAAGTGCCATCGCTGCGGGATCGTAGCCGCGTGGCGTGCGTGGCATGTCTTGTTAGGTGTGAGCGCTGGAAGTGCCTATGTCCCTAGGCCATATGCATGAGGTGACTTTTTTTGGCCAACAGACTCTGACTCTGGATATCTTGATTCTAGTTGATTATTTTTAAATCTCACGCAGATTTCCGCCTCTGTCACCGCCTATTGAAAGGGATTATCATCGCTACAACACCTTCCCCATCCAGAGTTATACCTTAAACTATCCTAAGTTGATAGAAGTCTCGTCCTTGTACCCCTGTCAGACCATCGACCGCATCTACCCCAATCCCTCATTACCGCTAACAAGGCAAATCTTTTGGGGGATGGTAGTAAGGGTATAGATGAATACATACCCACCGACCGATGACCCTACCCCACCTGCCCCTTACAAAGCCATCTCCTTCGCTCCTACCCAACGTAGTCTACATGTGAATACGTCTCCGAAATGGCTGGCCAACATGCGAGCACATCAGCCATTCCCGACTGGTGCGAGATTGTTGACGTGCTACGTGTGCGTGTATGTGCCGGGTACATCCATGGTGGGTGTGGCACGGTTGTCGTCATTGGGGGTTTTGGCGGGTAAGGAGAAAGACTGTCTGCGCCAATGTGGGAGGTCGTGGATACGGGCGGAGGTTGTGAGGGTCTGGTGAATGCGTAGCTAGTTGCAGTAGAGTAGATCCGCGTTGAGTATCCGGTTGGATGTCGGGACGATATTTCAGCTTACGCTGAAGGGTGGCTCCTTGTAGTCTTGGGAGGAGTATAAGAATAGATGCTTCGATGTACATGCGCGGCTGCCGCAGCGCCCGAATTTGCCGCCAAATGTGTGTTCACATCTCGTGTGGAAGCGGAGAACTGTCTCGCCGAAAATGTACCCTGCCTCCTCTTCTCCTGTGTATTGGTTAATCTTCTTATACTGCAGTGGATCCCATTCAAGATTTGTGACGTCCTAAGTGTCCAGTTAATGTTTGCGCGAATGAGCAACGGAAATTAGTTTCCAGTTTGTGTGATGATAAGCGGACTCACTGAATGTGTGAATCTCCTTCCAAGTAGCGTAAATATGCTACACTTCACCGCGGTAGAATTCTTAGGTTGATAAGGGGGGGTAGTTCCGACGGGCGAACTGCGTGGCTACATTATGTATGAGTGATTAATTATGATCCTCTGCAAACGTAAACCATACAGCTATGCCAACGCCATATCATTCATTCACACGTGCATGCTCGTCGACACAGTTGATGTAATGCCATCTCGTAATGCCTGAACTTGTCCATCACACCATTATCCTCTTGGCCCTTCACGCAGATAAATTTAAACACATCATCCTACCCTGCAACTGCTCCTCGTCCCCTTCATTTGCAGCTGCAGAAAAGTAGGATCCTTAACGTATTTATGGCAAGATTTTCTCCTAATAAAACCAACTCTGCGTGCCTTAATAATTTCCGATTTGCGCATATCCGATACGTACATAATTGCAACTGTACTAGAAGCTCTAACTGAGCCCACTATTATACTCTCCCACCTATCTAGATACATCGAGCTGTTATATCCGGAAACCACCCATTCAATCCTGTGTACCGACACAACAGTGGTCACAGCGCGAGCGCGTACCAAAGTAGAGTGAGTGATAAACAGTGAATCACACAACTCGGACGGGCTCGAACACAAAAAGCTGCTAAGCTCCATGATTCATAAACGAGACCAGAATATAAACCAAAGGCCTCATCCTGGTATGTGTCCTACTATGCCAAAACCACGGAGGTACATACCTGGAACCCTCGCGTGATATACTGTGATCCCACACCTGGTGAAAAGTATAGAGTAAATTCATTCTGCTATGAATACCCATTACGGAAGAAGACACAAGGAAAACAGGCGGACAATATCCTCTAAAGAGTGTGTAATCAAGTCGTAATTCATAAAATCGTCAATATGCATGCTTAGCAGTAATAACACCAAAAGAAAGCCCGATCCAGCCGATGCAAATCTGTCGTCGTCATATATCATGGTCATCAGTTTAAAAAAACGCCCTCCAAACGCCCTCCAAAGACCAAGGGAAAAAAAACGGTCCCAAATTAGATAACACTCCTCGCCTCTTCATCCCAGAACACCTCCATTCTCACGACTGCATCCGGGAAGATAATATCAATCACCATCATCTCACTCGTCTTGACCACCTCGTGGACTCTAAGTGGCGCCTCCTTCTTCCCAGCCGCTGCTGGCTTGTTGCTATTATTCTCCGCTTTCTTCTTCCTCAGTCCAGACCGAAGTCTGAAACCTCTGCACTGCATTATCTCACCCTTTTTATTAACATCGCTCAGCTTCCCCGAGAACACTGCGTCTCCGAGCGATAGACCCTCAGAATAGTTTCCTGCGAGGTAGATGGTATATTCAGTCTCCAGCTTCTCCACCACTTTCACCGGTGGTTTTGGTGAGTCAAGCCAGTGTGCTTGTTTAGTTTTGACCGGGGAGCTTGGAGGAGTAGCATGGCGCTCGATGGTTAGGTTGAGGGCGCCGAGTGGGGTGCGAGGACGGGGAGAATTCGTAGTGGCGCGGAATTTCCCCTTCTCGAGGCGACGTTTCTCACGTGCTTCTGGGGTGGGAGTCGGAGGTATGGAGGTACTCGTTGCCGAAGTAGTGGCGGTTCGCGTATCGGTCGACTTGACGGTGGTGGGAGTGCTTACGTCTGTGCTTTTGGCCTTGCTTTGCGACGAGTTTGGGGTAGACGGGTCGTGGAGGTTCTGGGGAGGGGAAGGGGTACGGTCACGGCCTTTAGAGATCTGGACGTCCATTGAAGCGACACCTGTTGCTGCTCCATCGACTGTTGATGAGCTTCCGGTCGGATCTGTCAGGGTGGCAGGGATGGCTGAGTGCCGTTTTTCCTTTGTCCTAGTTTCTTTCGACTTTTTGCTCCTCATCGAAGCGGGTCCTTGGACAGCTGCATCGAGGTGTCTTGGAGTGTTCCTCCTTGTTGATGTCGGCGAAGTGGGTTGAGCGAATAATGAGACGCCGCCTACTTCTTCGGGTGGACTAAGTGGCACACGCAATATTGAGGGTCGCGACCCAGGTATTGGCGTCGAAATCCTCGAGTGGCGGACAGATGGTGACAGTGGGGTTTTTTTCGGAGATTGCGGTCCGGAAACAGTCCAGTCCTGTACCTTCTGTACGGACTGTTGAGGTGCGGCGGCTGGTAGGTCGGACATACGAGCTTTCGTCCGTGATGTCACGGCTCCAGATGTATTCTCTTTTCCAGATCCGATGGCGCTGCGATGCTTTTTTGATCCCCGTAGACGAAGAGAAGCGTTGAGGTTCGAAAATGATTGCGCGGCTAGTACCGGGGTTGTGGGGATGCTTGCGCTGTTTCGTCGGGCCGTTCCTTCCTTCTGACTCAGGGAAATGGTGCAGGAGTCCTCTAGGAGTGATGTCATCTGCTGTACAACTTGTTTGTATCGATCAACATCTGTCGACGAACTGCAAACAATCGTAGGAACGGTCCAGCGGGGGTATAGGTTCTGGGAAGACTTCGAAACAGCGAATCTTCCGTGTCGTTCCAAGAATAGGTTGCAGAGATAGCACGTCTTTTTGCTGGATCCAATGAATTTCGGTGGGTTGATGGAAGGGTTCTCTTCATAAAACTTGACCAGTTGAATCTCGGCATGGATGCTGGGGCGGCTCAAATAGAGCTCTTCATACTGGGTCAGCAGCTTGGGGCCCGGGAGACCAGTGAGCGTCTTCAATTTCTGATTGGCCTCTTCAGTCGACGTTCCACAAAGATGCGATGCAAGTGTGGCCAGTCCCGTGTCCGAATGCTCTGGCAAAGCGAAGGATTCCCGCACTGGCGGAGAGATAGTCTGGATCTCTATAGTGCGGAAGGCATCAGGGTGTTTCTTTGCATGAGACACCAAGGAGTAGCTGGCAGACTTATATTGTCCGAGCGTATCAATCGTTTGTACCAACTGTTTCCGGATCTCGATACTGTTCAGAAATGTTCTGAAGTTCTAGTTTCCGTCAGTTCGAAGCACCTCAACACAGAAACAATGTTTGCATACCCTTGACCTTCGGGCTACATAGCACGTGTCCAGCAGCCTTTCGACTTCGTCCCTAGAATTGCTACCGCCATCCTTATTCACTACATCCTGGCACTGGTCATATATCTTCGCGAGCAAGGCGCCCGTATCTGCCTGCCCGGAATCCGTCTGCGTGGTAACGGCCGAGAGCAACGACAATTCCGAATTTGCGCGCGAGGCATTGTAAGCGAGCCTCTTTTTCTGGGCCAGCGCCTCTCGAAACAGCTCGTGTAAGGATTTTGACGCTCGTTTAAATTTCTGCTTCAGATCCTTGACGATTTTCGGAGCCTCAAGATCCAATACTTTCTGCCACACTGTTTCTCGCGATTTCCGATCGCTCTGGCCTGTATAGAGTTAGCGGTGATGTGAGACGGCATTGTCTGTAAGGCTGGCTCACCTTCGGCCATAGCTGCCGCTTCCAACTCTTTGCAGATCTCGTTTAACCCATCCACGATTCCCCGTGGTACACCTTCATTCAGATCACCGTCGTTCATTGCCAGCCTGAAGGTCATCCCACCACCTTTCCGTTCCTCAATACACACAGCTGATATAAACTCTTGTCTCGAATCTGCAGCCGCAAGAAATGCAAAATTATCCGCCACCTCCCGCTCTGCCTTTCCGGGTAGCAGCCGCCATCCAGGTAGCTTTTCATGTTCCCATTCCTTCAGTTTGGTAGCGCGATCGATTGGCTCGCTAGGAATGGTGGGAAACAGTGACTGCAGTGCGACTAGCTCCACAAATCGAGACCGACTCTCGGGAGCCCATGAGAATACATTTGCAACCGGAGGGGATGGAGGAGGACGAGGAGGGGACTTTCGAACAGACGAGCGCCGCCGTGGACGTGATTCTGGCGAAACTGGAGCTGGAGTCGACATTCTGTACAATTGATTGAACCCGGACTGTGCTTTTGGCTATCGAGTGCAGTTCGTTCGAAGCACCAGTGCAGCAGCTCTGGAAGAGAGAAGCGAACGAAAGAAAATCGTGCAAAAAGAAGAGAAGGGAAGAAGAAAAAATAGGTTCACTGGGCAGAAGGTCGCGTCAGATAATAAATATCCCAGAACTCGCAAGGAACGGACCAGGCAGACAAGATGTCTTACTTGATATATTTAAAAAGGGCTGCGGCGGGGCGGGAAGTGCAACAGTAGCTGAAGCTGTAATACCGGTGCACCCCGCGTACTATACATGTGGCGGCTGCAGGTTCATGCAAAGCATGTGTACTTAGGTAGGTACAGTACATTGCCCCCTGCTTCCGCCATGTACCACACCGTGTACCGTATCAATTGACTGTAATGCCCTGCGGGTGCATGTCTGGCTTTCATTTCCTACCGGATTGACTACTGCATAGCTATCCAGAGATATCCAGAGACCACGATCACGGCCACGTCAGTCGGTACGAAGATACTCGAATGAGCATTCATGATTAGTGGCAATTGCACGCCGCAATCCGTCACCTACTAAATTGCTACCTAGGTAGTTAGCAATTGTATAGTTCTCTGCAACCCCGCCGTTTTGGTATTAGGAAAGCGGAATTCCATTACGATACCATGTTGGACGAAACCGCGACAAAAAAGGGATACAGAGTGACGTTGAGCGTTCAGAGAAGTAGTTAACCGAAAACGAAATAGCGTCGGATATAACGAAAAGGAGGCAGCTGTCGGAAGGTTCGATTGCAACTGAATTGAGTCCACGTATTCGATATCCTCCCCACGATGGCGGTTTGTTGACATGATTCGCAACAGCGTTACACTTCTAGTTCGCATAAAGATTTCCCGATTCAACCCTATTCCACTGCTCCCATTGACCTCTCAACACCCGCCAACTGTTAAACCGCACCCCACAGTTTCATATTACCGTACTTGGCGACCATATGGCAGTATTTCACGAGGAAGAAAGACGGGACGAACTGATTGCATGCATGGGTTGGGATAAGGATCGTGCCCGAATATCGTCAGTGAGATCGGGATGCAGGTGAAGTTCGCTGGCTGGTGGGATACGAAAGCTGGTTGCTATTATGGTGTTAGGTGCACGTAATGTTAACTTTTAACGTTAAAAGAGACAACACAGCAAGTAATGACGATGTTTGGAGTTGTTGATAGTGTGCTACAAATGAAGAGACGTTGGTACCTATAATACTTGGATGTTTGATATGGCTGACGGTACAGTACTACGGCTCCAGAGTCCTTCCTCCGGATATCGATTAGTGGTCAAGCGACACCAGGAGTAAGCAATACCTTTTATTCGTCTGGTGCTCTAATTCGTTCTGCAAGTCCGGGGCACATTATCATCTGCATGTCCCACAACCATCATTTTACCACATGCCGTCTATCGACCAATAGTCTTACCGCAGCTCCTTGCGAGCTTTGGAAACGAAACTATCCCCGCACGAAGTCCTCTCTGTGTAATATTTACAATGACGACTGCAGCAGTGCGTCTGCTGCTCCGTTCATGCATGCATCTTCCCGTATCACCGTCTAGAAACGGAACATTGGACATTGGTTCCCCGGCCTATAATGCGGGATTTCGAGGTTTTTGTTTCCATCCGCTAAATCACCACGGCGGGATTGGTACGGATGGCTTCTGAACATTGTACCAGTTGCGTTCCGGCCGACTAACGAACCTAATCCAAGTTGTTCCCATCTGCGAGGGCTGCTGTTATCGGCCCACGGACTTGCTGCGGGTTTAACCCTCGGCACACGACATGTGTGACTGAATATCACAGGATTCTCTGCTCTCGTGCCCAGACTTTTCGCCTCGCTCGCAAGCTTCCTGCCATCGCGCCTGCGCGGAAATAATTGCAGGGGCTTGGCAAGCGAGGTCAAGGATTCTCTTTCTCTAAATATCTTGAACCAAAGGAGTAAACGAACCCCCCTCCCTAGCCACACCACAAATCGGCATTCCGACCACCTTCCGAGCCTCCCTCCGCAATTCTGAGCTTGTCACGCAGGGGATACGTAGGTTGTAATACATACACTACATTTTGTGCTGTCTCATCCACAACAGCAGGAGCCAAAGGGGAGGTGAGGGCGAGGGAAGAATGAAGGGTAATTTGCGCTCGAGTGACACTCCATGCGCCTCAAGTTGTAGTCAGGAATGAAATATTAACGGCTTGCTTGTAGAATCATCTAGCGTAAAGGCAGGAAACGATGGTTGAAGTAGGTAGTCTATCAGACCAATTTAGGGTGGAACTGATGAACGTGCGCAGCATAAATCCAACAATCTCCAGAAACCATACCCATACATCCGATCCTAATGTTACAATCAGTGCGACATCGTCGCTCCTCCCATCTCCATGATGGCCTCAAAAATTCAAAAACAATGGGAATAAAAGCTGCCATAATAAAACCACACCCCCCACTATAAGTCAAGGAAAACAATCCTACAAACCCCAAGCGAATGAGCCAAATCAACAATGAACAAAACCAACCCTACAAGACCCAATAACGAAATAATATAAATAAACAAACGGGAAAGGGTGGGGAGAGCATAAAAATTCGATGAAGCGCGTTTTATTCGACCCCGTTCTAAGCTGCAGCTGACTCAAGGAGACTGAAGTTGTCGGTAGGAAAAGCACAGGAGAACCGAGATCTATGCTTTGCTTGAGCTGCCCTTCTTCTTCTGCTCCACCTTCAAGAGAAGCGCGCGGTTGATGTGCGGCAAAACACCTCCGAAGGCGATGGTGGCGCGAATGAGAGTATCGAGCTCTTCATCGCCACGGATTGCGAGCTGTAGGTGGCGGGGCGTGATACGTTTGACCTTCAAATCCTTAGCCGCGTTTCCAGCAAGTTCGAGGACTTCAGCAGTGAGGTATTCGAGGACGGCGGTGACATAGACAGCGGCTGCGAGGAGAGTTAGGGATGCGATGGTAGTAAATATGGGTGAATGGGAGGACTGTACCCTTCGCACCGACACGCATCTTGTTCTGAGTGTTGTTCTTCAGGAAACGCTTGACACGGCCGCAAGGAAACTATACGAAGCACCGTATTAGCGATTTGAAATGTACTGAATGTCTCATATTTATCTCTTGCAAACGGAAGACAAAGCAACGATGAATCTCATGAAATTGAATTTGTCTGTAGCTGCAGGTACGCCATCAAGCACAACGGCACTAGGAGTATTTGAGAAAGTCAATCGCATATATACCGCACAGAGAAAAACCGAAGCAGCGTGCATCAAAAGCACTACCGCCGATGGAGGAAAAACCAACCTGCAACCCCGCCTTAGCCGAGTGTGAGACCTGCGTCCTCCCCTCAGCACCAGCCTTATGGCCAGCCTTTCCGCCATGAGATTTTCCCTTGCCACCAGACATTACGTTCGCGATTTGTTTTCCGACGAGCGTTTATTTAACTTGTGCGCGTCGCGTGTTGTTAGGCGCTTAGGTGTTGTTTTGTTTTGTTTTTATTCGTGGGTCGCGTGAAAGCTGATTCGTGACGGTCTGGAATGATTTCAGTCGCGAAGATGCTAGTTTGTGATGATGGTGATGGAGGAGTGTGAGAAAAAGATGGAGGTTGGGTGGTTGAATGTTAAGGTTGAAGCGGTTGGTTGGTTAGAGACGGTCCGAAGAAGGACGTAGAGACCAAGCCGAATAAGGAAGGCCAAGAAGTTACCCGGTCACTAAAACCCGAATTCGAGATCCTCATCAATCATATGCTGGTCATCTTCACCATAACCCACACGTGCAACAAATAGAAATGAAGAACCCCCGGAATAACTATCGCGATACGCACCCCAATGTCGCAAATCTATGCGCAAGACAGACAAAAAGACAGCTGTCAAAAAACAATACTGACCACTCTCTGCCAACGAACAATTCAAAAAGCCCCGCCTAACCACCTTCTCAGCGGACCGCACAGCAATCAAACAATCAATCAATACACCAGAAACATATACTAAGTAGGTACTAAGTGGGCAAGCAAGTATTCAGGACCCACAGCAACAAAGCTTCATTTGCCATCATATCCCCGTTTACTTTTATTCAAGACGAACCGCAACCATTCCACCGAATCGCTAACATCCCGAACAAAGAAAGCAAAATCCAGTGGCGGAAATCAAGCTCAATCTCTCTGAATTTAGCGGTTTCCGGCTCCCTTGCTGACCTTCTCAAGAACAGTCTCGTGGGCAACCTCGCTGAAGTCGGTGCCCTGGACTTCGGCGTGGATACCGGCCAGGGCACGGCGAAGAGCGTCTTTGGATGAGGAGTAGATCATCTTGGCCTAGCGGGTCGCGTTAGAATTACGTGTACGGAAAGGTTAAGCTGGGAGCTCTTACTCTGACGGGGGCATTATCAGGCGACCAAGTGTAGAAGCAAATCTTCGACCTGTTGACGAGAGGTTAACTACAACACATCACCATCGCAAAGCAACAGAATTCAAGGCATAATAGCTGAAACTTCATGAATGGCTTCAACAATAAAACATAGCTATGCCTAGCTCCTGCAACACCCAACCATTACCCATAACGAGACTGATGCAAAAAACATACCTCTTGCCCTCACCAGCACCCAATTCGTACTCAAAGTCGTAGATGGCGTACCGACAGTCGTTCTCGGGCAGTTCGGCCAAAAAGGTGTCGTAATCGACGTTTTCGCTAGTCTTTTCGACGACGATAGACTTCTTGTCGTCGCTTAGTTTGTAGATGATGTATTTGGACTTCTTCCCCAGCTTGAGTTCTTCGAAGGCAGGGACGCACTCAGCGGCGAGGCCGACACTGTAAAAGGAACCCAGTTAGCATCCATCGGTCAAACCGTTGAAGCACAGATCTCTGCATCGACCGGCGATGCGGAGAGTACGGTGGAAATAATTACCCGGAACGAGACTATGAGTTGGCAGTGTTAGCTAGGTCCACCTGAGGTTTAAACTCAGAGTCAATAGAAACTTACCATTTTAGAATAGATAAAAGCAAAAAGCTGGTGAGGGATCTGTCTTGAAGTGTTAGAGAAAGATGCTGCGGGGTTATGGAGAACGGCGAGTGGAAGCGTGAAGACGATAGCTGTTGATTTTGAGGGAGGGAAACGTACAGGAAGGAGTTAGTGACGGGAGGATATTGACCTTTTATGGAGTTGTTGTGATGGGGGGAGTTTGGTTGTTTGGACTCAGGGGATGGATGGATGAGGTGAGGGGAATCAGTAGTGGTGCACTTGTTTCGTTTGTTTCGCTGGTTGGCGGGGTAGCCATTTGCGACTTAGCCACCCAGCCAACATCATCAGCCGCGTTTCCCTTGCGGAAAACTGTCAGACGAGACCTATCAAAGCTCAGCAGACGGCGTGATTCGATGACACTGTTGACAGGACCTTTCATTTCCGCTGGCCACTGTGCCACCAGCGGACATCTTACGTAGGCCACCTTTCAGGCACATTGTCTGATTATCGAAGATAAGATAAGATTATCGCTATCAGATGATTCTGCCGACAATACCTTTGTCTCGGTTACGTAGTCATTAACCGAACGAGTCGGGTTTAGCGTATTCTACCTTCTGGAGGTTTCTGCGACGAAGGGTTTCTAACTGCAACTAGAAGTGCCGATATTTTTCCCTCTCGCTTCATCTCATCACCGTTTCTCCATTCACCCTCACTCTTCCTCAATTCCATCTCATATCTGGATTTCTTTCTCTCAACACATCTCTGTCAGCGATTGCTTACAGCTCTTGACTACTCTCTTATCTTCTCAGCATACATTCGAATAATAATAGCCACAATGCAGCGAGCTCTTACCTCCGCCGCTAAGGCTCGTCCATCGTTCTCCTCGCTCAGGCCTCTTGCCTCTGTATCAGGTCTACCGGGTTACACACAGTCCCGAGGGTATGCCCACAAGGTATGCCTCCACTGTCGATCTTTGGGCGGGTCATGAATACTGATTGCCTTCATCTAATTGTAGGAATTGAAGTTCGGTGTGGAAGGACGACAGGCCCTTCTGAACGGTGTCGATATGTTGGCAAGGGCTGTCACTGTTACATTAGGACCTAAGGGACGGAATGTTTTGATTGAGTCACCATACGGCAGTCCCAAGATTACAAAGGGTGAGACCTTAGTTGTACCATTTTTGCCCATTTGGACAAGTGGCTGATAGTTTGTGCAGACGGTGTTACTGTTGCAAAGGCCGTTACACTGAAAGACAAGTTTGAGAACCTCGGTGCTCGTTTGCTGCAAGATGTTGCTTCCAAGACAAACGACGTCGCTGGAGATGGAACTACGACTGCCACTGTTCTTGCCCGTGCCATCTTCACCGAGACTGTCAAGAATGTGGCCGCCGGATGCAACCCCATGGATCTTCGCCGCGGTACCCAGGCTGCTGTCGAGGCTGTCGTCGAATACATCCAGGCCAACAAGCGTGATATTACCACGTCTGCAGAAGTTGCACAGGTTGCCACCATTTCTGCCAATGGTGACAGCCACATTGGAAAGTTGATTTCCAACGCCATGGAGAAGGTTGGAAAAGAGGGTGTCATTACCGTCAAGGAGGGTAAGACCACTGAGGATGAGTTGGAGATCACTGAGGGAATGAAGTTCGACCGCGGTTTCGTATCGCCTTACTTCATCACCGATGCCAAGTCTCAGAAGGTTGAGTTCGAGAAGCCTCTTATCCTCCTCAGCGAAAAGAAGATCTCGGCTGTCCAGGACATCATCCCTGCCCTGGAGATCTCCACCCAGCAGCGTCGCCCCTTGATCATCATTGCCGAGGACATTGAGGGTGAGGCTCTCGCCGTCTGTATCCTCAACAAGCTCCGTGGTCAGCTTCAGGTTGCTGCCGTTAAGGCTCCCGGCTTTGGCGACAACCGCAAGTCTATTCTCGGCGATCTTGCTGTTCTCACCAACGGTACCGTTTTCACCGATGAGATTGACGTCAAGCTCGACAAACTCACCCCCGACATGCTCGGTTCAACCGGCGCTGTTACTATCACCAAGGAGGACACCATCATTCTCAATGGCGATGGTTCTAAGGATATGATTTCCCAGCGTTGCGAGCAGATCCGTGGTGTCATGACCGACCCCGCCACCTCTGAGTACGAGAAGGAGAAGCTCGCTGAGCGTCTCGCCAAGCTCTCCGGTGGTGTCGCCGTCATCAAGGTTGGTGGTAGCTCTGAGGTTGAGGTCGGTGAGAAGAAGGACCGCTTCGTCGATGCTCTTAACGCTACTCGTGCTGCCGTCGAGGAGGGTATTCTACCCGGAGGAGGAACTGCTCTTCTCAAGGCATCCAAGAACGCCCTCAACAGCGTGAAGGTTTCCAACTTTGACCAGCAGCTCGGTATTAGTATCGTTAAGTCCGCCATCACTAAGCCTGCACGGACCATTGTCGAGAATGCCGGTGGTGAGGGAAGCGTCGTTGTTGGAAAGTTGACGGATGAATTTGGTGATGATTTTAACAAGGGTTACGATTCCTCCAAGGGAGAGTACGTTGATATGATTGCGGCTGGTATCTTGGATCCTTTCAAGGTTGTCCGGACTGCCATTACGGATGCCGCCGGTGTTGCCAGTTTGTTAGGCACCACGGAATGTACTATTGTGGAGGCACCTGAGGAGAAGGGACCAGCTGGGTAAGTACTCCATGTCTCTTCTATTTTAAACATCCTTCTAATCCTGTTATTAGGCCAGTGGGAGGAATGGGTGGAATGGGTGGAATGGGTGGAATGGGAGGTATGCCTGGGTTCTAAACTAAAAGTCTAGCATTGGTGAAACGATATTGTGTTGGGTTCTCTTGCTTTCTAGGCGTGCAGGTTTCCATAGGTGTATTTTACGAGTTTTCTTATTTGTATTTCTTTTGGCATGCGATTGCATCATTCACTTTGGGTTGGTTTAGTCGCGAAGCTCTACTCTCCCCTCAGTGCTGTACCAAAGACGACGTTGGTTGTGGGGACGTCGGTGTACATATATATTATCATGGGGACATGAGGTGGATACGAGGAAGGAATCAATAGATGTTCATTTGCAATGGCACTCTTCGTGACTCACTAGGGGAAATCTTGAAACGTGTGCAGATGCAAGGTGCAGTTTGGCGTATATGATTAAACTAGTCATTGTCTCCCTTCAGCCTGTAAATGGCTGGTATAGGCGTCGGTCGAATTTCGGAACACTAAAATACGAGAAGCCCCACCACCCTCTCCATGCAGATATGCCGCCACTATGTCATGTATTTTCGTGCGATGAAGAGTATAAGTAACTGGTTTTTTTCTCATTCCTGTTCAGTCAATTGAGCGAATTGCGATACTTTAAGATGGCCTCTGGTTCCACTACGGCCACCGTCACCATCCCTGCACCAACAGAGGCAATCGAGCTCTCCACCCTCAAGACCTCAAGACCTTCAATTTCCACCCCCTCCTCTCACCATCGCAACTCCGATGAAGAACGAACCACCGGTGACGAGCCACCCGAGGGTGCAACCGTATTCACTCGGCCCGACGTCTCGACGGTCAAGCTTCAACTGCTGGCCATGAACTTCGCGACCTTCCTCGCGGGGGTCAACGACGCCTCCACGGGCGCGCTGGTCCCTTATCTCCAGCCGGCCTACAACATTGGTCTCCTCTTTGTCGCGCTAGTATACCTCTTCAACTTTGCAGGGTGGACGGTAGCAGCATTTACAAACATACATCTTACTGCGCGGATCGGCACAGGTGGGGTAATGCTGCTGGGTTCAACGCTACAGATGCTCGCTCACGCGCTGCAGCTGTGGAAGCCACCGTTCCCGTTATTCGTCATCACGTACTTCCTCGCTGGGGTAGGGATTGCGTACCAGGACGCACAGGCAAACTCGTTTGTCGGTGGTGTTAATGATGCTCATCGCTGGCTAGGGGTGCTGCATGCGCTCTACGGCGTCGGCGCGTTGATCTCCCCGCTCATGGCTACGAATATTGCAAGCAGAACGCCGTATTGGCATTACTTCTACTCCATCCTCTTGGGTATTGCTGCGGTGAATGTGGGGATTATTGCGTGGGCGTTCCGAAAGAGTATGGGCAGAGGTGTAGCAGGCGCGAAAGAGACGGCGAATAAGGATTTTAAGAGGACAGTTACGAATAAGACTGTGCTGATTCTGAGCGCGTTCTTCTTTTTGTATGTTGGGGCTGAGGTCACTGCAGGTGGTTTGTTGCCCATACTTACTCAGTTTGAGGTAGAGCTAACGTAGAGGCCAGGGTGGGTGGTTGAGTTCCTGATCCGCGTCCGTGGTGGCAAGGCGGGGCAGGTGGGATATGTTGCGTCGGGCTTCTGGGGAGGGTTGACCCTGGGGAGGATACTGTTGGCGGATATCACGTTCCGTCTTGGTGAGAGGCGGATGATATTTGTGTACCTCCTGATAGCGCTCGCCGTGCAGCTGGTGTTCTGGTTCGTGCCAAGTATTATTGCGAATGCGGTTATGATCAGCTTGTTGGGGTTCTTCATTGGGCCTGTGAGTTCTCCAGCTCGGTGTGGAAGTTTCAGAACCGCCACTGACTTAATTTAAACATGTAGTTCTTTCCTACTGGCATCAACGTGGCCACAAAACTCCTCCCAAGAGAGCTGCATGTTGCAGCGATTGGGTTCATGTCAACAACGGGACAGGCGGGCAGTGCGGCATTTCCGTTCTTGACAGGAGCCGTGGCGGCAAGATCAGGTGTACAAGTGCTACAGCCGATATTGGTGTCGTTGCTTGCGGGGATGGCAATTCTTTGGGCTTGTATTCCGAAGGTTGAGAGGAGGAATGTCTAGGGGGCATATCCCCAACAGCCAGAGGACACATCTCAAGCAATAGCAATAGCAAAACATCTGTATCAAGGGATTTCAATACCCAGATGGACTTTGTCCAAGAATTTTAATTCAATCATGATACATGATACATGATACGTTTGTCTTATAACGAATTGATGGAGTACGCATGCAAAACAGGGGGACTCGTATCTATACGCGGAGCCACCCAGATATGGATACGAGCCCACATGACTCGCACTCCCACCATCTTACCTCATCTCGGCCAATCTCCCGTTCTTATAAAACCCCACTCATCCCTCCCCATCATCTCCATCTTCATTAAATCCATCACATCCATCACATTCATCACATTCATCATTCATCGCATTCATCGCATTCATCGCATTCATCACATTCATCATCACATCTACCATCACACCCATCATCTATCACCCACTACCCACCATGCCATTAACAGAAGTCGCCCACTTACGTCTGCTCCCCCCAACCTCTTCCATATCCTCCTTCCTCCCAACAATCATCAATCATCTCTCCACCGCGTCCGGAAAACCCTTCCGTCTGTACCACCGCACAGACTCAGAGCTAGAACTATACCTCTTCGGCCACTGGGACGATCTCGCGCACCACCAACGCTGGATAGAGAGTGAGACGAATAAGTGGTTGCTGAGAGAGGTTAGGGGGAAGATTGAGGTTGTTGATATGTTTCATGTAGATGTTGAATTTGACTCCTTAGA
>Ga0307512_10001565_pt1 | contig 32048 bp, 23 predicted proteins | sample 14_EM_MG_FD_200267 | JGI IMG/M metagenome (GOLD analysis project Ga0307512, IMG submission 200267) | Populus trichocarpa ectomycorrhiza microbial communities from riparian zone in the Pacific Northwest, United States - 14_EM | ecosystem: Host-associated > Plants > Roots > Unclassified | place... | reverse complement strand
TTCTTGCAACATCACAACATCAGCCCCCCAAACAATTCCTGTTTCCAACGCCATCATAGTCGCCTCATACCCCCTCCCACAGTTATGCATTACGCATTTCACCATGACTTCACGGGGGTTTCTTGGGTCCCTGCGTTAGAAGATTCTCCTTCTGTCTCTTGGATCACCACGACCTGGACTTCTGGCTTCTTTCCTGTTTGCTCATCATCTTGAGCTTTCTTTTCCGCTTCGGCAGTCGATGGTCCCCCATCCTCTGTCTGACCCGGCTTCTCTTGTTGATCCGTAGTCACATTTCAACGTTCCCCCTCTCTCTCATTCCAGGTACGTCTTTCCTCTCTCGCAACTTTAATAGCCTCCTGCTTCTTAACACAACAGTTGGCCTTCGCGATATGGTTTCCCTTGCAGTTGACGCATTTGTCGACGTTATGGGCACAGTTCTGTCCTGCATTAGCCTTGCAACCTACCACGTTGCACTTATGATCTTTCGTTAAATGTCTCCCCGCGCACAACATGCACGCCGGCATCTTCAAAGATCCACATTTCGCATCAACATGTCCCCATCTGCTGCACACGCCACAAAAAGAGTCTGGTCCGGCATTCACGAACTTCTCCACATCATACTTCACTCCTGCCGCCCTCAGACCCCACTTCAAAACTTTTTCGGCCATTTCACTACCCTTGACCGCAAACACAACCGAAGATGCTTTCTTTCCTTCCGCCTTCTCTTTCTGCACATCTTTCGGTCCTCCAATCCAGTTGATGGCGAGGGGCAACACCACCCCCTCGTTCTCAGCCTGCAATTGTTGCCTCAATTTCTCAAGTCCACCTCCCGTCTTCTTTCCCAAATACCTATCAAAATTGACGCCGTGCATTTTTACTCTCTCCCAGAGTTCATTTGTCTCGATGTCCACAATTCCTGCGTCCACCTTTCTTGCTGCTTTAATTATAACTTCCCTGTACCGAATCAACATTTCGGCCGTTGCTGCAGGGGTCGTAATCGTCGACAAGCATCCTCGGGTGTTCTTCGTAACTCCCTGAATGCGAACAAAATGTGGAACCTTTGCCTCAAAAAGTGCTCTATTCACTTCCGACGAAATATCCAAATCTTTCTTCTGAGAAAGGGGGAGGCCATTATCCCTCTTAAAGGTGACTCTCCTCTTCTCCATCGAATTTTGTCCTGGGGGGACCGGCTTCATCTCCTCTTTCTTTTGTTGCCTCTTCACTTCAACAAAGCCATCCCCCTTCTTATTCTGCTGCTGTCCCGATTGTTGCTGTTGTTGTGGCTGTTCGGGTTGCTTCTTTGGTGGTGGTGGCGCGGCCTCCCTCTGCGCCCACGTCTCCTTTTTTCTCTCTTCCGGCTTCTTTGCCGGTTGTTGTTGTAGAGGTTTCTTAACTTCCGGCTTCTTCTCTCCTGCCTTTGGTCCCTTTGGTACCGCCTCTACCTCCGGTTTTTTCACCTCTTTCTTTTTCTGTTGTGGCACCGCTGGCGCCACCGGTTTTTTCTTCAGGATTGTTACCTGTCCCACCTCCAGACGCGGAAACTCCTGTCTAACTCCTCCGGGTGGTATAACCGGTGCATGATTGGATTGCTCCAACCGCTGCTCGTCCACCTCCATCTCAGCCCTAATAACTCTTTCCACCCTCTTATTCTCCTCCGCGGAAAAAGTCGCTCCTGGCTCAAATTCAATGTCGCTCATCTCTTCCTCCTCAGGGGTGGCTTCTACCTGTTTCCCCCTTCGGATTTCATCCTTCTTCCGGCTTTCTTCCGCCATATCCTCAAACCTCTTAACCACCCTATCGGTCAATTGGTCCACCATCTTTTCCATGCAAGCACTCATTGCATTTTCAATCGTCTTAGCCATATTAACCGGGGCTAACTTGGCCACCTTCTTCTCAATCTTCTCCAACCTCTGGTCGAGTTTTTCCGCCTTTTCCTCATCATACTCCCTACTCGACTCGACCTTGGTCAAAATCTTTTCCGACGTCCTGCGAATGGAGGCGACCCCCGCATCCGTATGATTCTGTCTTGCCGCCATAAACTCCGCCTGATTTAGGCACCACTCATCATATCACTCATCATGTAACTGATTTGTGGCCATAAAATCCCTCAGCCCGTTAGTGTTCCGAAGATACTCACCAACGAAAGCTTCCAGATTAACTGGCCCATTCTCATTCGTCAACGTCTCTGCAGGCTTGGCCCAATCAACATCCAACTTTTTCCTGCTTGGCGTCTGCGGCATATTCGGGATTGGTCGTTCGGGCGTTACCGGCCTCCTAACTCCCTTCCCCTTATTGCGCTTTTTTCCCTTCTTAGTTGGTGTCATGTAGGGCGACTCATCCCTCCACTCTACCTCCGTCATCATATCATCTTCGTTGTCGCTACTATCGCTGACTTCGAATTTTCTCGGAATGGGTGTGTGGGCCCTCAGGGTCTCTTCCATTCCCCCCTCCTCCTCGGCGTATTGTGTGGCATTTTCCTCCGACTGAATATACCTACGCGCAATAATTCCGGCGCTCGCCCTGGGAGTCGAAAAAGGATCCTGGGGGAGAGCACTGGGAGGTAGGCCCAAGAGGCTTCCCTTGTAGTTCGTAGATGGCAAAGGGGTTGCGACCCTCTCCCTCGGTGTTTGCGACGGGAAGGAAATTTCGCTTCCCCCGTAATTGGTAGTTGGGGGTGGTGACAATTCCGAAGAGTCGTCACTACCGTATCGTGTGATTCCCGTAACTCCAGTTTTTCCCGTAAGGTCGGAGTACGCGTTCATATCATTTAGGTCGCTGGGAAGTTGTCCCGTTCCCACTCTAGAAGTTGCCTGGCTACCCTCGGCTCTCCTCAAGTCGTCTTCGATCCGAGCTTTATGAACTCCGTATTCGAACTCATCATTTTTCTCTTCGGCCAGGAGTCTCTCATACTCCTCCATTCCAAAAAACTCTCGTTCTTCCCGAGCGACCTCGGAATTCGTAACCGTACCCTCCGCGGTGAGTGGTCCAGTGATCTTATTGAGTAGTTGGCCGATATGGCTGCTTTCTTCGCTTGCAACTGAAGGCGACTTGGTCTCCCTCTGCTGCAAATTCTCCTTCGCTCTTGCCAAGCTCTCCTTGAGCGAGGCTGCTGCTTTTTTGGCTCCGAAGAGACTCATTTTGGCTCCTAGGTAACTGGATTCGAAGATAACAGCTGAAAACCGAAGCAAAAGTTTTCTGACGATAATAGAATTGATTGGACGATAAAGGTCTTGGCAAAACTAAAAGGTGGTGTGGTGTGTTGTCGGAGGTATAGTCGGACACCCGTTCTACTCTACCAAAATTGCGATATCTCCACAACTGATACTTCAATTGACCCAGAACTTAAAAGAGGGCATCTATACACAGTTCCAAAGACCTCAGTAGAGGGAACTCTGATTCTTTGTTACCAGAAGCAAGCTAAGTCACCGGCAAAAATGCAAATTGACTATAGACTGCGCTACGCGCAGCTCATAACAAGCTTCCCGCCGACCTCTGCGCGACGCGCAGTCTAGTCATCTATAGTCAATTCACAGAAATTTGCGCGTGGGCTATGGAACTATATACGGTTGGCGGTCGATGGAGATGAACCTATGCCAATTTTTACTGCCGCCAGGCTTCGCTAGTACTGTACACACTACGAATACTATCATTGAGAACACGCTTGAGAGCCCGCCAGCGCTTGAGAGAGCGCTCAGTGAGAGCCTGCTTGAGAGAGCCGCGCTTCGGGAGGAGTAGCGTTTTCCAAAGGAAGCTTTAGGCCGATAGAAAACTCTAAGTTTATAGAAGTTTTAGCCAATAGGTGGCTCTAAGTCTGGGAAGCCTTGACGTTGACGTTGACGTTGACGTAGCCAACCTCAGCCTACTTGCCTAAGTGCTTCCGGTACCGTGATTATCACCGTCACCGCCACCATCACCTTCACCATCACCATCATACAGCATGAGCAGCCTCAGGTGCATATGCATACGTCCAAAATCGGTGGGAATCGGGCTGCAGATTCCGCTGGAAAACTGGGTGCTCTCCCCAAGATCTAATTGTACACCGTTCCCAAAGGAGAGATGGTTGAAATTGTCAACACTATGGCTGGAAAAAATCGTGAAATCCTGTCACGATGCGGTGCAGTGTTCCTAAGCGGCCCAGCCGGCCTGCATATCTTCAAGGCCTGCAAAAGCCTGGGCCAGCCTGCATAATCCGGGGCCGACCTTGCATAAGCCTGGCATAAGCCTGAGCTGTCCTGCGTATATCTGTGAAGCCTGCATATATCTTCGAGGCCTGCATAAGACTGGGCGGCCTGCAGGCTATCTGGCGGCCGGCCAGGCTTCAATTCACAGGCCTGCACTAGCGAAGATCAGGCCCGGCTTCATGCAGGCCGGGCCGCTTAGGAACACTGATGCGGTGCTGAGAGCGTTAACAAGGTAAGGTTTATACTATAAAATCAACCGACGTCATGATTTTGACCGCCCGCCACACCCCGCCAGCCTCACCACGTCCGGAGCCTGGCGCCTGGCACCTGCTACTTAGCGAGTTTCTGCATCTAAGTGCGCTTGATAACCTGCACTGAAGATCGCTTCTTGAGGGCGTACTTGAGAGCATACAGTCAAGCAAGCTGGGGGTGTGGAATCGAGTGCAATCCGGACCTTAATGGGGAGTGTACAATCAAGCGGGCTAGGAGTATGCAATCGAGTGCACGCGGGAGCGTGCTTGGGAGCGTATAGTCAAGCAGGCTGGAAGTGTTCAATCGAGTGCAATCGGGAGCGTACTTGGGAGCATACAGCCAAGCAGGCTGAGAGTACACAATCGAGTGCAATCGGGAACTTACTTGGGAGCGTACAGTCAAGCAGGCTAACACTCAAAGTGCACAATCAAGTGCAATCGAGAGCGTACTTAGGAGCATACTTAGAAGCGTGCTTGGGAGCGTACTTGGGAGCGTTCAATGAAGTGCGTTTAGAAGCGTGGAGTCAACTGTGATGTACGCAGCATCATGTGTAGTATCGAGTGCAGATATTTGCATGTGAATCATAGTTATCTAGTCTACGCGCAGATCCATAGGACTTCATAGTGCCACGCGTCAAATATGCTATGGAATACCGTCCGAAAAACAGCTTCTCTATGAGCTGCACGTCGCGCAAGGTCATTTTTCCCGGTGGTGTAGCGATAGTGTTGAAGTTCACCTACGGATGTATAAAACAAATGCCATTTGACTACATTACAAAATTCAGAGTGACTACTCATAATGGAGTCTAAAGGTGTTACAATAAAAGACATGAATAAAGATATTGTTGCATTGGTCGCATGAAACTTTGACATTGGGAGTTAATACAAGAGATCACAGTTTTAACCCAACACTAACCCTTTTAGGTATCAAAAATCGATTGTGGCATCTAGCTTCTTGGCTTTGTCTCAAGTACTCGGAATTCACTATTTTTACAAACTCCCCTATTCGGAAAGGGTTTATTCCAGGCATTGCACAAATTTCAATTTTTCAGTCTCGGCACGAGAAAAGGAAGAGAGTAGTGGAGGGGGCTTACAACTTTACTTTGTTTTTGCTTTGGTAATTTCATTGGAGTGGGAAGAATTATGGGGAACATGTATGTCATGGCCGCAAGCGGCCGAATACAAAATGATAACAAACAAACAAAAATACCCGGAATTCCATATTCAGATGAAGTCGAGGGGACGCTGCACACGAGGACTCGTGTATATAAGTAGTTACGAAATGCGACAACATCGAGCACGAACATGCTTCAAACATCTACCCAATAGTAAGACATCAATTACTTGCAAAAATTATCTTGGAAAACCCGCTAATCAAATATCTTCTCTAGTCTGAAATCTGAACAGCATCAATTCCGCCCCAACGCTTTCAGTTTCTTTCGATGATGATTGTATTCGATATCTTGATTCGAGTGAATCGAAAAAGTGATACAATATTTTGGTGCTGTGTAAATTTTCGCCGCCAGAAGGTGGGGTATTAGGATTGTGAGTCCTTTTATGCAGTATTTTTGGAAATGTTAACGGCCTTGGTAAAACGTTTGCGGGTTCTTGGGGCTATTGTTGTCGACTGGGAGCTTGATTATGGGGCTATTGAATGCTTCTTCAATGCCCGTAGGTCGTTGTACGATTGTAATCTCTCTCTACTAGCTAGTTGCTAACGAGGGAAAAGGTCACAGCGGTTATTATCCTACAACCTTCTTTATCAAGGAGCTTAATAGGAATTGGGGGTCAGAGGAATGGGTAGTGTCTACATTATGGATAGGAATAGTGGCGTGCATTGGGTACTCAATTACTAGTATCATGATGAACCATCGATGTAGCTTCATTATAGCGTTTGATGTAGGTTTAGCTCTTCTTTGATGGTGAAAAAGATGAATCGAAAGAAATTTATGGTTTTATAAACAAAGTAAGACTAGATCTTAATACTATGTGAGAAACAACACTAATGGTCACTAAAGAAGTTCGCACACATTCGTTGCGATGAAACCTCATGAATTCAAGATGGAAAAACTACCCAAGCTCAGAAACAAATCCCGCCCTGATAACACCCTTGTTTCCCAGAGACTATGACACTCCCCCAGAATCAGTTCTAGAATGAACCAAACTAGACACCGGGAACCATTCCATCTTTCATGCCCCTACGATCTGTGGAATACAACGTTAAAGTTGTCACCATTGGCATCCCAATCATAAAACTTTAGCATGCCCCCGACTTTCCACGTGTTGCCATATTTCTTAGGACAACTAAATAGAACGGCCGCGGACGCTTTAGCAGCCTGGTAACAGAGGACACCAACGCCAACAGGTCCTATTAATGATTGGATGTCAGCGAAGGTGGTAAAGTAAAAAAAACAAAGAGGGGAGAAAGGGAAGACACGAATTGTTCGCTTCAAATAGAAGGCTGAAGGAATTAAGATATATACTCACCGCATATGGAGATGGCAGCCCCCTTGTGAGTCACCAACTTTTTGCAGAACGAGCCACCAGGGTTGAGCTGTTCGCACAGCTTGTCCTTGGGTTTTTGGGTGAGTTTGATGACTGCGCCCTTGACATCGTCATACGTGGGGGAGCCAGAACTAGTCTCACACTTGTAGCTGATCTTGACCATGGTGGAGTTCGCGCCATCTTGGTTGTGGACCGGAAGAGATCTGTCAGGTTCGTCTTCGAGGAACAAAGAGACGGGGCTCTTGATGATGGGGCCCGCGTTACAGCCGATGAGGACAGCGAGGAGGAATATGAGGGAAATATGGAGGTGATGCATGGTGCTTTGAGAAGTGGGTGTTTGTAGTTGAAGTGTGGTTGGATAGTTGGATAAAGTAATGTTGATCGGGTAGAAAGGTGGGATAGAGATGGTTGGGGAAATATGGAATGAAGATGTGTCGTTTTATCTAGCTGCTTTGGATGTGCAAGCTATAGAATATGTTGCGTAGAATACGACGCAAAAAACATAGCTGGAAAAAATGGATTGAGCCCAGAACGTCCGCACCTCTCATCAAAAAGCCGAAGCTCCGTTGCATCGGGTCTTTGCTAGAACTTCCGTTAAACCTCTAAACCTGCTTCCATTGCTCTAGAACGTCACTGCTACCGCGTTACGTATCATTCTTTCGTGGGTCCCAACATACCGGGCCTCCTTGCACCGCAACTCAGCGGAGCCTTGATCAGCTCTCTGTCCCATTCATTGGCTTCTACTACACGTTTCATTGTTGCCCACTGTCTACTGTCAAAATCTACTAGAAAAATGTTTGCATGGTACACAGTGCACGTTTCTTCCTAGTTACCCGCCGCACACTGCTTTTAAGTACAATTTTGACCCCACATTTCTCTACCACGTAATCAATTCTAATCATATCAACTTCTGTGATAGGCAACCGTGCGTTCCCTCTGCCCTACTACAAGCAAAAGAACGGCTGACAGACCTTTATTTAGGATGCCATCCTAGTACTTATCTCTTATCCAGACTCCATTATGGACACCAAATTTCATCACACGGAAATGGAACGAATATCTAATTAGTATAGGACGACAACCATGGGCCGATTTACCTGCAGCCTGGCCCTTGTATACCGTTAAAGGAAAGAAAAAGAGTTTATTTGTACAGGTACATGGCGGGAAATGGTATCTCCGTTGCTTCGATTTCGGCTATCGGTGCTAGAGCCGCTAACAAGTACCTCGACGACCAATATAGATCTCCATCTTGAAGGGATATCAGAGAATATACCTCACGATATGTCCCATATTGCTGCTTGTAAGGACAGTCCCGAGCTTTTGGGACTGCCCCACAACCCATTGTTCATCCACATCATCGGACATCCTTCACTTCGGTAACAGCGGATCGCCCACTAGTGAGGAAACCTGCCAGAGAGCGTCGCATGGCATGAACCTTTCCAGACACTGCGGAATGGAACCTTATTATTCTATACAACTCTGGACCATTAGAGAGTTTGGTTGAGAGGGAAAACGCAGAGATGCGAATGACGGAAAACGATCCCTATCCTTCATCAATCCTAGATTATCCTCCTACCAAAGGTTATATGTATCTGTAGACAAACTCCGGCTAATGCCAGTTATCAAAGCAGCGGAAAATGAGGGAGGTTGGTAGCATTCTCCCAACGCACTGTCGGCCCCACGGGATTGGCAATGATCACTGCTCATTGGAGAGTGGAAGGGGCATCGTGAGTGAGTCTAGCAGCAATAAAGTTTATTACTGTCTAACGCTAATAATATACTCGCAGACGAACCAAATTGAACGTTCTATCTCTCACTTGTAAGTAGCCACCGGCTACTGGTTCAGGGTTGAACATATTTGCAACACCAGACGCGTCGACGAAACATTCTTCTGATCTGGAGAATATCTATCGATTGAATAGGGAGGCAGGCATTGTGAGTGAAATTCCGAAGTGATACAGTTTATTACTATTAATTCTAATACTATATTCACAGACAAACCCGAATTGACTGTTCTCTCTCACATTTATAATCACCAACTACAAGTAGAAGTCGAGCAAATTTTCAACACCATCCAATCTAAGATTAGAAGCCCGAGGAAATATGAGATGCACCAATCTTGTCCCCTTGAGTCATAAACCACTTGCAGTCTGGAATGGAGCAGTTACAGAAGTCTTTGCTACATCATTCCAGTTAGCATGTCGTTCCAGCACTTCTACCATACAGAGGACTCGCCCGAGGTCACCATTTTCCCACTACAATGGGATGGAAATCAAAGAGATTCTGGTTTAAACAAACTCTAGTGCAAATTGGAGGGTTTCTTTCAGTCTTTCCGGTGTTATCGTGGAAAAACTCAATCAGCGGAAACGATGGAATTGGTGTGAAATAGGCTCGGATGCCAAATAACTTCCCGATAGCCTTGCGGACTACAGTTCGCATAGACACTCGATAATATCCAGCCAATTTAATCAACCAACAATCACTATCATGGGCACAACTGTTTTCGGACGGTTGGGCGTTGGCAGAGCTACATGTTACCCAGCTGGAATAAACCGCCACTCGGAGATGCACTACGCCTGCTTAGAGACATGGAGCCTCCTCCGAATCGGGACGTTTCTGACATTCATAACAACAATGTTTGTTCCTCTTTCCCTCCAGTTCCTTCCGTACACTTGCTAATGAGAAGCGCCTCCATGCTTAGAGATCGCTGTATCAACCTATGTACATTAGAGTTTGCTGCACTCGGACCGGTTAGCTTAGTTCCGGCACTGTGTCTTTAATAATGCCAAAAGACTGTTTGGATGCTATTATAACAGTTTCGACGCCTCAAGAATTGAAAAAATTTACAGCGAGACTCGAACCGTGTACCATGAGGACCCCTTCATATGCTGTAGCATATTAAAATTCGCCAGGCTGCTTGGGTTTCTCCTCGCCAGCTGCCCTCTATCCTGAAATCAATGAAATTGAGAGTGTAATAACTATAACAAAGATGATCAACCTTGGGAGGAAAGTAAAACCGGGGTCCAACTTGAACATGACAAAATGGCGGAACGCAAGACATCCGAGATTTATCCAGCCATAGAACCGGGAGCCCCCGGTGTCTAATTCATAAATCGCACATTTGAAAGTGTCATCCATCGATGAAAGAAACTACCGCACAGAACAAAATGGCGGAACGCAAACCACTCGGGATTGAGACCGAAGCCTTAGAGGTCTAATTTCAGTCGCCATGTAGCATAGAGCAACCTCCAAGAATACAAAATGGTGGAACGCAAAACTATGTGGTAATTTCAGCCTCCTAATTATAGATTGCTGCAAGCTTCCGGGAATCCTAAAGACGGAATGTGCTGCAGAGGGATCTGTCGGACCAGATATTCCATTCTACTTTAAATATGCGGCATTGAAAGAGTTTAATTGCCCGATTCTTTCGATATCATACAACTACGATAGCTTTACAATAAACGCTCTTTTAGTTTCCATTTTCGTTGAAGTTTTCCGTCACACAATTCACCATCTGAAAGTCTGAAAACAAGCAATTCAACATTATAAAACGGCAAATGGCAACAAATTCATTTAATCGCAAATACACAATGGCTAGACCTGATGGAAATAGTAAGTTTGTGTCTCCTTTATGCTCATTTCGTGGCATTAAGCTCTACAGTCCAGGATATTCGCCCGGAAAATCACAAAGAGAACCCCCAGCTAGTCAACCACTATTCGATCTGTTCCTAACACCAATCCCTACAGAGCTAGAGTCACTCGACACTGGAATCCACTTGCAGCTTACTGCCAACATAAGTTAGTCGCCGTCGAGAGCAAGGGATACAGAGTGCTTATAATATCCTCAACGTGCACAACATCCGCCAAACCCAACTCGAACCTCATACAAGTACAAAACTGCAAGCTGCCAACGAGAACACTTCTCACACGTGCGTTTGTCCAAATTACCCTTGCTCCGATACCAAAGTCACAAGGTTTGCGGGTTTACAAGTTAAAGCCAAGAGGGGGAGGGGAGCAGGTCTGCGAAAGCTACTTTGATTGGGGGTATCGGGAACGGTGTAAGAAGATGGACGTTGGTGATGAGTACTTTTGCAACAGAAGTAGATATGATTAAGTTGAAGAAGCTTACAATACTAGTGACTGAATAAAGGAAGAGCGGAAGAATATGTGAGAAGGAACAAATCCAAGACGACATAAAAAATGTCACAAAAAGGGTGGAGGAAGGGTTTGGAATGGTTAAGGGGCACATAGGAGTGGCCATTGCAACATGCCCCTTTACCATTGTTTCTGTTGCAGGGGTGAGATAGAGCTCATGGAGCTGGTTTCTTATAGTTGCATGCTTCGAATTCACAAAGCTTTTACTCACTGTTCAATTCCCTCACATCTCTAGAGCCATTCCCACAGCGACATGTTCATTATGACTAATTCAATTATAAGCCAATTATAGCACATCAATTATTCTCTGCTATTTCAATTTTATCTCCTTTGTCACTCGTACCCGGTTACTCATTATCACCCAAGCAAACCACTAGCTCGATTCAATCACTACGCTACAAATTAGCTCATTTTGGCACCTGTCACTAGATATTCCGGGTTGTGGTACTGTGATTGCTACCATTCACCAGATGCATATATCTTACTCTCAATCTTCAAAATTGAGAAGCTGGAATTGGAGATTCACCATCGCCAGTGCGATTAAGTGGCCAATATATCTTTTCACCTAAATATAGTACCGCTGATTCCAGTTCGAGCAAGCTTTTCGCGTTCGGTAAGTTCCAAACATATCCACAAACGTTTTATGGAAATTTTTGGTTTCGTTTCGTTGGCATACAACAACGTGCGAGGCACTGGTAATCCTAAGGTGTACACAGACACTAGGAAACCATGCTTTACTTAAGACAGACAGATCTCCCTCCCACAGAAGCCTCCGCTCGGTGTGAAACTGCTTGCGTGTTTTATGTTATGTAGGTGTGGTCGCGTGCTTGCAACTTGGAACTCGCTTTTTTTCGGTACTAAACATACCAGGTGCTTGTACTCTTAGGGGAACGGCGTTCACAAATTTGTACTTTTAACGGGATCCAGGGATGAGTTAATAGTTGAAGCTTGGGGGTCGGCAACCACGTATGATGATGAATCATTAGCCATAATACAGGGTTTTTAAGTTAGAAGCGTCTAGGTCAGTGCACACAACAATTGTGGTGAGACTAAGGAGAAGTAAAATCCACAAGTCCTCAGGTTAGGAAACTAAATATGCGAATTTTTAATGTCTATCCGAGGTGCCTGATGACGCAATGTATTGTCACATGAGAGTCTATCTTGAACAGTTGATCTGAAATGGTTTTATGCTTTTGCTTCCTCCTGATATGAAGAAATACCAGCTCAGCTTCCTCATGAAAAGACTAAACGTTTATCCAAATAAATATACGACAATTCTAATAGCTGACAAGAAACGTAGACCTTTAGTCTACGCATAAACCCCTATACTGCAAGTTGACAGGACCAGCTATGCCTGACCCCTCGTTGAAATCTCCATACTTAGTCTCTCAGCTCCGTTTCGTGTTCAATTACACAAGGGTCCGGATCGAGTTGAAGTAAGACCTATGTCAAATTGAAGATGAGGCTACTTGAAATTGAGGAAACCCCTTGCTATTCAGAAGTTCCTAGAAACCAACTTTGTATTAGCATGAGAGATCTTTAGGCCCTTGGGTACAAGTACCTCTCTTTCGGGATCCTTCGGCGATGTGGATATAATGCAATCCAACCTTGATGTCTCCAAGTAGGGTCCACCACGTCTCATCATTGACGCAAGGTCCCGCACTATTGCCACCCTTGAAGCTATAACGGCTGGGTCCAGCACAGAGCTTGATAGCTCCCAGACCCTGGGCATAGAACGGGAGGGCCTAGAGGAGGTAGTTGTGGTCGTGGCGATGGGAATACCACCCAGGTAATATTTTAGAGACGTACAGCATACAACTATGCCACAAGGTCATGAAACAGACGAAAATAATTTCTATGGGGAGCCAAAAGTGCGTTTGGGGTCATCTACTTGGTAGTCGACCTGGTGAAGTTAGTACGGGACGGTGGAAGGAGGAGGAAGATTAGTGCTTGCAGGCGCGGCGGTGAAAAAGTCGGCGAGAATGACGAGGATAAGTAGGTGCTCGAGGAATGTCGACTGTAAAAGTTGAAAATTATTAGCATCAGTAGAAGATTTTGATTGATTATAAGGAACACGAAGTATGAGAATGTTTTCGGCGAATGCCACATTCCACGGCACTACCACCACAGCCAGAGCTAGTCAAAGGCTTAATGGCTTCTAGGTTCTGGCTCGGAGTTCCGGTGCAGCGGATGATATCACTGTCGCGGGAATGGCGGCTGGGGCGATCCACACCGATAAGTCGTACCTGAGGGAGGATACCCGACTACTGATACGATAGTGAAGCAGACTAACACTATGATGATGGGCATCCAAGTGTGTGTAGGCGTCGCTGGATGCGAGTGGTCTAGGTGATAGTCGTCTTTGTTAAGTAAATATGAGCTCGAGACGATGGAAGGTGATTGGTACTAACAGCAGTCACCCAGACTGTGCCAGACAGCAGTAACGGATGCAAACTCGAGACAGGAGAAGGATAATAATGGGGGTAATATCTGTAGTGGTCAGAAATCGTCTGCACAGACAGAAATCGTTGATTAAGGGACACAAACCATGACAATTTAATAACGACGTCTCGACGGTTCGCTTGCAGGCCTTGCAGGACTTGCGGCAGTGTTATAAAATTATCAATCCTGCCAGATCTAACCCTCGTCTGAGTCGGACCAGGCTTGCTAAAAGTAGACTCGGGCTAGACTCGGGCTAGACTGTTCGGCTTCTTTAGAATCGATCTAGGCTAGCCCATGCAGAGGCCGGGATAGATATGATGGTCTGTATCTGACTAGTCTGCTAATCTGTAGAGGGGTGGCCTACAGACGATAGGATATAGATGGTGGTGCGAGAGATGGTAGTGACTGAAAGGAGGGGAAGAGTGGAGCGAGCTTCGGACGCGAAAAGAGATACGCTCCGATGTAACTGCTCGCTTGTTTAGAAATGTTCAACCCACCCACCCATTATTTCGCCGTCTAAATATATATCGTTCCTTCGTAGATCTGCTTCCTTTTTCCTCCAATTCACCACGATTTATTTAATACAGCAAATTCATCTCCTCAGTAGCAGTTGCGCAAATTAAATGTACCCAAGAGACGACTCTGCTATTTAATATTTACTATATCGGTACGAACAAAGAAAGTGACTTTTGAGATTTCTGAAATGTAATCTTGTTCTAGCTAGACTTGCAAGGACTCGATAATTGGAGAGAGTAAAAGCACTATGCAGCGTGAACCTAGGCGAAGTAACCCTCAGCCCTAATCGCTTCGCTGGGCTGCTACCCTGCCAAGAAGTGAAGGTTATTAAGAGATGTAAGAGCGGGTAACTAAACATGCCAAATTGGGAAAGATGGGCGCGAGACAAGTGTGAACCCGTCCCGTGAATGATCTCTAAAAAAAAGACCAACAGGCGGCTGGTTTGGTTGATAATTATAATCTACAAAATTCATAGGACCTTATTCGCAGCTCCTTGAATTCTGCTCTCTCTGCCTTCTCTGCTATTGGACTTCCTACTAGCTCCTCCTCGTTAGTTGAAGTCATTTTTATCGTTGTCCGATTACGAAAGTTGATCATTTAGCCTTGACAGAAAACAAAAATCTATCATTCCGAACCTCATTCGAAGCTTCACATGCATCTGTTGGTATAGTATGGATATACGCGATCAATTTAAGTACATAAAGCTGTAAAATAACAATTATAAACAACAGACAAACCCTAAATAAGACATTCCGTTTGCAGCTCGTATCAGCTGGCTGTTACAATTTTTTTTTATCGCCTGGAATATCCTCGGGCTTTGCCCAATGGCAAGACAATACCATCAGGAAACAATAAATGCTCAACCAGACTCCCCTCAATAAAACGCTCCGTCCACTATTTATTGTGTTTCTCGATGATGATGGTTGTTTATTGCCCTCAGAAGGGTTCTTAAAGACAGCTCCCCATCACGTCAGTACATAATAAAGTCATACGCAGTAATCATTCGCATCCTGTCCTTGATGCCATTACACCATTATCCACTTCCGGATCACTGGTATTTTATCCCCTAATTCTCCAATGAACTCTCCATTCTAAGCCTCAACCCTGCCTATCGAGCATTCACGTCCATCTTCAGCGTCACCCAGCCGCCGGCGGCTGTGTAATCTGAATAACTAGGGTGGGCAGTGGAAAGGATGAGGCAGTCGGTAGGCAAGAATGATAATGTTCTGGAGGTCTGAACGAACAATGTGGTAGTGGATTAAATAAGCAGTTGTGACCGCCAGTGCTTGGCATAATGCAGTGATCACTTGACGCGACTCAGATAAACATCCTCCATCTACAGCCTGACGATCATAGACCGGTTGATGGTATCAGTACAGACATAGTCAAGGTGGGCAATATTGACGGAAATACTGGGCTTTCGCCCGAGATCATCGACTGGAGTCCTGGGATTTGAGTTGCATGACGCCTCGAAGTATTAATTCTGGCAATCATTGAAGATGCGGGCTTCCTTGATGAGACAATCAGAGCAGGGAAAGAAAGATGATGATCGAACTGTCTATCGTACAGAGAGAGAAGAAGATAGACATATATAAGGAAAGAAATCATCTCAAGCACTAAGAGCGAATCACGAAGAGAAAAGCACTAATCAGGCCCGAGGCTCGCGGGGAGATAGGCACCGCACCAAGCCCGAGGCTGGCGGGGAGATAGCTCCGTACCAAGCCCGCTAAGTCTTGTGCATGCCTTAGTCCCAATGGCCTGCGGGCTAAAGTTAGTGCCCGCCTTAGTACCGGTAGCCTTCGGGCTAAATCCCTTAGTCAACATTCCTGATCGAGATAGGAGAAGAACTTGCTTCGCAAATTGAGCTTTATGAATCTGAATACCCTTCTCAGGACCGTAGAGTGAGAAAGCGTTTCAGTGTAGAGAGAAAGATTGCCACGAAGACGGTTCATTTCGATGTTCCAAATTCCTGGAACTTCTGAACCTCTATATCCTGTTACGGGTTGACGGCATAGCATTCCCGGCGAAACCCCAAAGACCCAAACAACAACGTATACATAATTCCTTTATCCCCTAGGCCCCTACAGCATATCTGGATGACAGTTATAGTGCCCCTCCTTAACCAAAGCCATTCAGGGTGAACGATATCTATTTTGTAGTGAAGTTCGAATAATGAAATCAGTGAGGGCCACAGGAGATTGTAGGTTGGTGACGGTTATGACGTCGATGATTCTTCGAATCGTTATATCTGGCAGCTTAGCAGTGTAGGTGAGACGAAGCATTGGGGAACGCACTGTTGGTTCGGTTTCGATGTCTAGAACGCCGAGAAAGGTGGTGCCATATAATCAACCCAACCTCGGAAACAACTCAAGCTTGGTAATAATTGTGGCCTTTTTCGTGAGTACTTTATTGTGCCACCTCAGGCCTAACCCCTAGTAGCGCTATCGTAAGGCTCGTAGACTTTTCGGGCATCCCTAGACTTTTCTAGCCCAAAAGCTTGATATACGCCTGGAAGCTGGGGTTGTTGATCATCCACAACAATGAAGGAAATTCCGGCAATCAGGACACAATTACGAGAAGTTCCGAGCAATAGATCATGTAAATTGTGGATTGAATATCGGTTAAGTCCCGACCTTTCAAGGCCACCAGCGGGTGTGTTATTCGCAATTGGCGGCCATCTCGCCAGCGTGGTTGGGTTTGCGAATTTCCTGTCGATCGAGTGGTGGATTTCTGATGTAGAAATTTCGACGTGACTCTGGGACGCGTTAATAATCCACTTTCGGCCAGTCCACTTGTCGTAAACTGGAGTTGTGGAAGTGAAGCCTTGAACGTTTCCTGCTCTCGACATAGTTAGCTCACAGCACGCAAGAAAAGTTATAAAGCATGAGAAATTCTAATACACTTTCGGCGCTTTATCTGTAAGAAAGTGACACCATATTGTTTTTGCGTTGATAATTGAAGAAAGCTCGTTGACTCTGATACGCTGTAGTAATGCTTAACGTTTCTGAAGACCGCGTGAAAACGGTACGGCATCACCTAACATAGTTTCCGGGAATATTTAACTTCTGAGGTTAGCAACTAATTGTACAGTACAGCGAAGTTGGGGTTGCTCACTTGTCTATTGTGAGTTTAATATACAGAGTAGAGATGGCGATGATTTTGTTAAACAAACGCACACGGATCAATTTCAACACACATCATTTTCTTGTCCGTTCCTTAAGGTACATCGTGATCAAATTGACAAATGGTGTTATACGTAAGATAGCAAGGGGAAAACCCGCAATGCTCGGCGCTGACCGGAAGTTGCATCAAGGGGGAACTTGAATGAATTAACCTTCTGACATCTTGATCAGTGGTCCCAGTAGAACATCCGATCTTCGAAGGCAGAGCGGGCGGCAATGAGAAGGAGGTGCTAGAAGACCACCGCTCGGATCAGATTTGCTCTGGAAGCGAGAAAGGAAGTCGCAGTGATCACTCACAATTCTGATTCTCCGTTTTCCATGTCCCACATCAAGCTAGCTGCTAGAGATAACGATGTAGCATAGATCTGCGTTGGTAGTCATCTTCGTCGCAACTACAGAAAATCAGAAACAAAACGTAAATAGATCATTGGAATACCTACGATGAGCAAAACGAAGGGTAATGAAGAGGGTTTTAGCTGGTTTGGATCGAGAGTCACCGAAAATCAAACATTTCATCATTATCGGGATCATAATCCCCGACAATCCATTATATCCACAACATCAGATTAGAACCCCTAACAGAGTACAGCACCTGCCTAAGGCAGGTGCCCTCTCCGCCAGATCTCGTACCACCGACTTTGTTGCAACTCTAGTGGTTTTGATTGCTGTGATCTCCAAATTGAAGTCGCTTTCGCCCCTGTCCATGTTGAGGGACGGTGCAAGAGGGCCGACGTCTCGAGTGGCTCCAGTAGAGGAAATGGAACTTGAGTCGGAGCCTCGGCCGCGACTATAGTACAAGGTGCTAGGATACCGGCGTCTCGGGTGGCGCCGGTGGGGCAGATAGAAGTCGACTCTGACTATAAGTGCCGGTGCAACGGATCTAAGTATCTGGTGGCTTTAGTGGAAGACGAGTCGAAGTTTCCGCCCTGACTGGGGCCTGGGTGAGAGGTGAAGTTGCTCGACTTCGCACAAAATGCAAGCTGAGATTGATTTGGCAGCTGGCCCGTGCTCCCGTCGCTTCTAAATAAAAGTACGTGAGAAGTGCTGGCCTGTCGACGGAACCGCTGGTAAAAGAATGCCAGAGTTGGCGTTAAGGAAGTAATGTGATGGTAAAAGAGCGCCAGAGTTGGCTTTGGGGAAGTTATGTGATGGATGGAAGGTGTGGGGGATGTGGGTGTTTTGTTTCTCGGATTCACCTTTGAATTCGACTTTGTGGTCTATGCCATTTGGAAAACTGGCACGTGGGAACGGATAGGAACCTGTCACTCGGAAATGTGTGTTCACGTGTCAGCTGTACTCTCGTAGGTGGGAGTTACAATCGTTACGGTTGGAGGCAAGCAACTTCCCCTACGCATGGGAGTACATTCTGAGAGTTGCAATCGCGGCCACTAGTTCTTGGAACTCACAAAACTCCAGGGAGGCTCGAAGGTACCCCGGAACATCTCGTTCTATAGGAAAAATGATCCAGCCAGTAGTTATGGGATAGGCTTTAGGGATATCGTCTTCCATGAAAACTCTGAGGTAGAGACATCTAAACTAGTTCCGAGCTCCCTCCTCATACTATTGAGACATTCACAGCATCCTAAAATCACACTTCACCCACAGAAGAGCATCGAATTCCCGGAAAACAAAAAGAATTATCAAATGTGGGCACCCGGAATCGAACCGGGGTCTAAGCTGCCACAAAGCTTTGTACTGACCACTATACTATGCCCACGTGATATGTAAGTGGCTGTTCTGGGTGCTATTTGACGGCTAGTAGATCGGAGGCATCCCTATTTAAACTAGCGGACTCATTAGTCATGGTAGTGAGAATTTCTGTGGACTGAAGCACTAATTGGCACAAACAAGCTAGTACTTTCGAGAAGAGTTTATATGGAGTAGGGAGTTGTATATACGGACGGAAAATCAGTTCCACTTGGTTGTGGGTGATCATGGGGGAATCCCCAGCACAGTGGTTTTGTCACCTTTCGTATAGGTTTGATCAGGATGACTCTTGCACTTGGCGCATCACGTTTCGAAAAACACAGGGGCAATGTACGGGTCGATGTCATTCGTTTCGTTTCGAGAATGACAGATTTTATTAACGTTAATAGCAGTCTTGATTACTAGTAGCGGGTGAAGTTAGTGGTTGCGGACGAGTTGCTTTCATATGCACAATACACAAACCTTAACCGTCATATTAACACTTTAACGTTTAACCCAGCAACACGCCTTCACATCCTCTGCGCCGCGACTCAGTTCTTTTTTACATCTTCAAACATTAAGCTGAAGCTTGGCTTTAGTTCTCTTGTACTTACATCGACCTCTACCGTCCTAACCCCACTCAATACACACATCACCTCCTCCGTACACACACCGCCTCAACCACACCCGATTTGCATTTCCTTACCTACGACCTTCAAGCAAGCAGAGACTGCCACTTCCGACGTCTTAATCTTCCCTCCAATGCAGTGTTACAGGCTCGCCCACAATCACGATACCTCTCCTTCAACCAACCGTCTAAGTACTAGGGAAGAAGGGTAAAGGAATGGGATCTCCCCCACCTACACCTAACTGGGCCATCCAAACGGCGAGGGGAAGCAGGGACTGCCATGCTCTAGATAGAGTGAATATAGTATGATTAAAACAACAAAACCATCTTCGTACTATCCAAGCACTGCCCCAGAACCCCAACGTCCATTCCGTCCTTCAGGGAAGAGACCTACATCGGCATAAACACGCGTAGGAGACTCTTGGCTACAGCGGCTCTTCCACTCCGCAAGGAAAATATCCTCTCTACTCTCCATGCACCACCGAACCCATTTCCGTCCCCAGAACCGGACTACCTCCACTTCTATGGGCTGGTGCAATCTGGAAGACGTCATTGGAGTTCTGTTACGTTCCTTCTGAAAATGGAGAAGTAACCATTAATGCAGGCCTCATAGACCCGTGAAAGTACTGGGTCTCGGACTCAGCGCACAAACTCTCACTGTGGTTGAGGTCATTGGCAATGATGAAACCGGATTCACACATTACCCTTACATCATCGATACATGTACATGGTGGGCCAAAGGTCTTCCTCCCACGTATCATATGACGCGTGCGATGGAACCGGGCTTGACATGGAAGAGCGGACTTGGTCGTGAGAGAGGTCTTGCATGCATCTCGCAACTTGATCCTACATCAGTACATACTTCAAGTGAAGTCATCAAATGTCTTGATATCAAGGCGATGATCACAGCCACCACCACCACCACTACAACTAGCTTGAGAGTCCTCGCTTACTGGCTCCCGTTATCGGACGAAGAAAGGCGAAACTCCGGACAACCCTACAACCCTACTGTGCAAGGCGAATTAATTCAAGTATCGGAACCTTATCTCTTACCTAAGCTCGCTACTTTTCCTTAGCCGAGGACGACATCCCAAGGATTATCCGCCACTCTGCCACAGTACCAGTAGGGAAACAGAACCGAGGGAGCTGGTGAGGCTGGCTCGTCGGTGAATGGGAGAGAGGATACGGGGGAGGCTAGGTGTACTGGGTGTAAGGTATCATCCTCCTGGTCCCAGTACGTCTCGCCTGGGCCCGACCCTGGTTAGAGTATTCCGAATTGCACAACGGATAATGCTGATAGAACCAGGTTGCTATCTCTGCGCCACTGCACTTTTCCACTCCCTACCAATTCCAAATTCTGGAGTTCCTCAACTTCACCGTAGCTGCATGCAAAGATCGCCGCCTACCTACACTCCGACGCAGTTCAGTTCAGACAAGGGGCTCGGACACTACATCACAAAGTGGAAGCTTGTCATTTCGAATTAGCGCTCGAAAATATTGACGAAACCTAGTTAGTTGAAAGAGGAGGAGTTGGATGCGAGCTTCGACCCCGCCAGGTTCAAGATGGAGTCATAGACACTGGTGTATGATCGATGCCTTGCTTTTATAATTGATAGTATTGATATTAATGCTGGTTTTCAAGGTTCGTGGTATTCTGAGGTACCGAGCTGTCCCAATTGAATGACCTGCTATAGTGGTTTCGTTCATGGGTTCTTTTCTCGTGGGATCCTTTTTCTTAGATGTAGTCCCTTAACATTCTAAACTACCTTAAACTAAGCCAAACGGAGAAGGACAAAGTCCTACGTCTGACTCGCCGAGCCACACGCCTCAGAAGATAGAAATCCCATCGGCCAACAGCTCTTGAAGAAAATGAGTAGTAGGGGCAATAAAACAAACACCAAAGAAAAGAAGCTTGCCGTATTTTTGCCATAGTATCAGGGATCTATATCTGACCAAAATGATCACGTTGTACACGGAGCATTTGAGAAAAATGGAAATCACTAATTTAGACTCTACTCGTCGGTTCAACAAGTTATTGGACACGTACTAACCGGTTAGCTTGTTGAACCGACGAGTAACGAAACACTAGACGAGCTGGAAATGTGTACGGATAACGAGTTATAGTGTATCTCCTTCCGCTGTTTGAATGGGTACTGATTCTGATGAGATCATATGGTGTTTTTTATTGAACTAGAAATGTCAAACGGTTTTGTGCTTAGCCACATGAGGCTAAGCATAAGAAAAGTCAAACGGCCTTTTAGTGTTACCAAAAAAATTGCTCTTAATTTACTTCAGGGTTCTAGCAGGAGAGAGTTTCAGGCAAGAGGTGCTCTCGGCTGACTGTATTACCGACTCTAGTGAAGGCACTGGCTGAGTCCGTAACCATTCCGTTGACTGTAACGTTTTGTTTAGGAAATGTCAGGCTGACACGCTTAAGGGTGTCATGGATAATAAACTCTTAAGGCATCGTGTTTTACAAAGGAGACCTAAGGCAATAGTTGTATTAGAAGATATTCATAATGTGAAGATGGAAGTGTTGACACGCACGCGTTGTGGTGGGCGTGGAAAACTCGTCAACCGTCTAAGTTCTAAAGAGAAGAGAAAAGGAGAAAACTAAAAGACACGATGTCTAGTATACTATACTATAAATAGCAACCCACGTAATAGCCAAGCAATCACATGATATCCGTCGATGATCTTAGGCAGAAGCCCAGTATTTTCGTCAACAGAAAGCTGGACATACTACGGTAAAAAATTCGATTATGCTACTTCTCCGGATTTTTAAGTCTCCGGACATCCTTGTCTGATTAGATGGCTTCGATAAGATTAGATTATATCGAGATCTCGCTGTTAGCCCATTGCTTATCACAAGTCCCGGACAAAGTAAGAGCACCCTTCATATTTCACAGCGCCAGATTAACGCAACACTGACCCAATAGACAGCCCTTCGTCAAGAATAACTACATACTACGTTGCTAGGAACAATAGCAACAGCTTCAGTCGATCAAGCCGCCCCCCATATCAACTCTCTTCACCGTCCACCTTCCTCACTCATGTCTCTACTTCTCGGGTATCTAGATTACGCCCTCCTAACCGCAACCTTAACCTCGACACAAGTAGGCACTGCTTCCACGTCAGCACTCATCTACCATCCTATCGTCGGGTATTCTTACCATTATCCTCGCTCTCCTTGACATACAGTCCGAGTTCACCATTAAAAAAGTCCTTTGCCACACAGAAACCTATTCTCATCAGTCGACGCTCTCTTCTCCTCCCTCAGCACTTATACATACTCAACGCCGGCCATTCGTCCACATACGGACTCAGTTCCACCTGTTGCCGTCCTTTCTCATCGCATCCATACGTCGCCACAACCTCTAACGCATCATTAGGGCTGGTCACAAATGTCACCTGTCTATACACTGTCTTTATCGGCACCCGCAGATACGCCGTGAACTTTTCCCCCGAGAAGGTCAGGAGTGAATCGGTGAGGTTAAGCTTGTGCGGGGTACCGAGCGGGGCAATCACGGAACGGTACTCCCCGGGAGTGCCGAGGGGGATGTAGTTGACCGCATGGTTGTGGATGTCCCCGCGCGTGTTGTTTTGAACAACCAGGGTGAAGGGGTAGTCGAGGGTGTAGATCAGGGGGAGGATGACGAGGCATTTTGGCGCTGCCGCGGCAAGGGTTAGGGGAAGTAGGAAGAGGAGTGCGGAGAGCTGGGTGAGCTGCATTGTTTTAACGAAAGACTGGATTGGGGTGCAGTGAGAAGGGTGACGATGGAAGACAATGGCGATCTCTCGGGGTTTATGTAGTATAACGTTAGCTGGAAAGGGAGTTTGGTCCCTAGCACTTCCGAAAATCTCGTATTCAATTTCAGTACCAATCCTTGAGACAATGTAACAACCACGCGACTACACGATAGCTCCTGGGTATTTCTAATTTGTTGCTTTTTTGTACCTGCGCACCCGGTGGCAAATACGGTGATGTGACGTTACACAACGTCAGCAGCTCGGCCCGACCAATCCTACACGAGGAACAAGGTTTGTACGCCCCGAGTAGATTAATTACGAGCCTGGGCAGCTTAGAAGTACCGATCATGTGCGGTTTTGATAGCGGTTGTAAGCCAGCATACGCATGAGATGTCCGAGGTCATGGAACATCACTCAGTTTTTAGCCTTGGAGCTACAAAAAAGTGATCCGGAAGGTGTAACAGCTCTCGTATACATATATTAGACTTTTCGACTGCACTTGCGGTGAAGCAAGCGAGGCAAAAGGTCTAGGCACGAAAGCAGCTAAGATAATGAGAGTGGAAGAATGAATTTGAATATACGGATATGTATGGAACATAGTACCACCTACCTAACCCGAAGAAACAAAAGTAGAAAGAAGAATCACAAGACATACTCCCACCTAGAGCTGTTTTTTCTTGCCTTTTTACCCTCTTGTTCATCTCTCGATAATCACGCACCCACTCTACAGGACTCGGGTTTTTCTAAACAGAACGCTATCTTTCGAGACTGAATCGTCTCTCCAGTCCCTTACACCTCCCAGTTCTTGCAAACCCCTATCTCCGTATACCCCTCAGTTTGACTTTCGAAGCACAATCATCGACACCATCAGTCTTTTTCCCAACACTTAAACCTGAACGGTGACCTCATATTCAACTCCTCACCTACAAGCGGTTCCACAGGATATGGCCATCTTGGGCTAGAGATAGCTGGTACGATGGTTGGAAAGGCAATGAATTGGTCTGCGGGCTGGAGTACAGGAGATCGCCTAAGACCAACCGATCATCCTCAAGTTCAACCTCTCACCGACAAGCGCTTCGTTGGATGTCGCCATCGTGGGCTACGAGGCAACCGGTACGACGGCTGGAAAGGGCGGTGGGTTTATCTGTGGGCTTTGAAGCAGGAAATCTCCTAGTCTTAGGACCGACCTCCTGCTTTGCCCCTCACGTGCACCAACCGTGGTTCCATCGGATGACCCATCTTGGGCGACAATGTAACCTGGTGGTTCCTTGGAACGGAGAGGGATTGATTTGTGAGTTTGAGTTCAGGAGCGATCGCCTCGTATGCAATGCAAAAAAGATCGTCCCTCCTACATCTAAGTAGTACTTCTGTGCATCCACTTTCAAGAGTTAGCACACCTCAAATTATGCAGTTTTTCTGGTAAGCGTACAAACCATTTGGATATGGCCAATGTATTGGGCGGGGGTGCTAGTTTCTCGATGTTCATGACGTGCCCCGCCTCCCCATTTGTAAAATAATAGTGAAAAGCAAGAATTAAACAATACCTTCGCACTCCCGAAATTTGTTGGAACATTCAAGGCTCTATTCTTCCGAACATGTACACAACCATTTTAAAGTAGGCAGTAGTTTCGGATGAATTTCGTCGTTAAGAATTGTACCCATACAGGTCCGGCTTAGTGGTCTGTAGACACGTACAACTATTCTGTACAAACTCTAATCAGCGGGGTGTAGGTGACTCTTACGTAACAGTCACTTTTAGGCTATGCTTACTTGCATGGACGTAACACCACTGTAGGAATTCATCTCCCTCTAGTGTAATACAGGCAACCCTATTCTCCTCTGTTGAAGAGATGGGCAAAAAGAATCAAGAAACTAGGATATTAATATTAGAATTTTGATCAAATCTTCGATCGGCTCCGGACCATCAGATGCTGCTGTTGCAAGAGAGGGAACAATACCCAGACTGGAAGCCATCAATTATTAGCCAGGCCAATCAAAGGACCTGGGGAAAGTAGCAAAGACTTACAATTATTAATACGGTCTCATGGTTGTATCGCCGCCAATTGCACCAGCTAAGCCACGACCAAGGTTCGAAATATCTACGTGTTTGTAGGCTTCTTGTAAGAAGCCCATAGCTCTCCGGGCTTTCTCTGCTTTTTCGATGTGAGCTTCTTGGCCCACAAATTAGATAGGAGTAATATTTGATGCAAGGGTAGTATTACAGCCAATGCTCTTGGAATACCGCTGGTGTATCCTCTCCAGAAAAGGTATAATTTTAGTTTAAAAAACTAAATCTTAACCAAGGAAACGGTTGCGGGCAATCAACTGCTGAACCTCTTGATCTCTGTTCTTTGCACTGCACGTTTTTTTCAATGTCCAGAGAGGCAGTATATTGAGGTCCTTGATCTGTATGCGTTAGAAAACAACCTAACCTTCAATGGGTGTTTCAAACGTACAAGTTCGTTCCACGCCGTCGTTTTAGGACCTGATAGGCTGTGTCTACTTTGACATCAGAAGCATGATGCTTGAAAAAAACTTTGTGTTATAGGAGCTTTAAAGGCGGTTGAAAAATCGTGATGATGCCTCAACATCCTTACCAAGAAGTGGGAAGGAGTAGGATCCTCGGCTGGAACAGCGATACTTTAAGAGCATGTAATACGCATCTTAATAATCTTGTTGTCCACAGTGCTCCTAAGCGGCCAGGCCCGGCCAGTCTGCATGAAGCCGAGCCTAGTCGCCGCCAAGGCAGGCTTCAGATATTGCGGCCGGGCCGCTTAGGAACACTGGTTATCCAGGTCGAATAGCCGAAGTGAGACCGAAATAATACTTCATGAGATGCTGGTGATTACTTTTGCTGCCCACCGTTAAGCCGCTGAATGTCTGGATAACACCCGTCCGAGCCTCAAGTACTGGATGTGACTCTTTCTACTAGCGTGATTCTCGGGGCCCCTCTTGGAGGAGCTGTTAATAAGCCTCCATCAATTCATCACCATTAGTTCATACCGTACAAGAGCTTGTAAAGAGTACATCATAATAACGAAACAATCCCAACGTATCGTCAAAGAAACTTCACATGGAGATGGACGTTGCTGAAAGATCGTACATTGTTGATTGCAGTTGATCCAGAGACATTTGATGATACATGTATAAGATCTGAGACTGGTACAGACCTGATCCTGATACAAGCTCACTGTAATCAGGGCTGATGGTAAGGCACCAGTATATATTTCGAGTCTTTCTCCTTCTCATCTCTCTGTACCTTACGTCTATACACGCACACGGCTCGTCCCTTCATATTCGGGACATTTTGGTTTGGCCTTCGCTCGAGTGGGGAGGTAGCACGCCCCGACAATCGTCTTTCTTCAGGTTGAATAATTGAAACTGAGGACGAAGCTCAGCTTAATTTTTCAATTGAAGGGAGTTACTGCTTCGAACGGCAAAAGGCGATAGCCGGGAGAAGTGAGAGAAACCGAGAAGAACATCGTCATTGTCCAGAATAGCCTCATTTCCTTCTATCCCAACCTCGATCGACATGCTCTGAAATGGAAGTGACGCGGACCGATAATGATTCAGTTAACTAATGCGTCTTAACCCAGTAGAGAATAAAGGACAGTAATGTCCTCATAGCCGCTCCTCAGCCAAATGCATTAATGACAGAGATTCCTGTACTGTTGAAATTTGGGTTTCTCCATAATATGGCAGACCACACGCTGTTCATATGAGTACTCAGAGGTCGCCTTGGTGTAGGTTGCGAATGTAAATATCAGCCTTGCGGAGCTACGTAATGATCTATAGTTGAGACTGACGTTAGCTGGGTTGTCAAACGAACAATGCCATGAACTTTCCATTACCATTGCGTGGATACACAAAAAGCCTGTAATCTCGACGATAAGTTCCGAACCCGCCGAAAGTCTTCTTCTGGGATTAACGTCAGTAGCTAGCCCCTGTTCAAGCAAATTCCGTCAATTTAATCCCACAATGGACGGAGGAAATAGGAGACGGAGTCAATACTTACTGCACGGTGTTTCACGGGGGTCTGGAAGAGCCAGATTAATTTTTGGGGAGTATACACTAGCAATTCTTTCCAGTGGGTGGTCATTTAGTAAGAGGATTCCTAGATAGAAACGATTTATGGATATTGTAATGTACAAATTGATGTTAGGGGTTGCTCTCGTTTTCAAAATGTTTCGCTCGCAAGCTCGCGCTTGCTAGAGGTGAAAAGAAGCGGCTGGTATATGAGTATATGTGGGGGCAAGAAATTGGTTTCAAGAGTGTCAAGGAATATTGAAAGATCACGGCGGTATGAACAGGCCAGCATGTAAGAACGATACGTCTTTGGGAGATTTATTATGGACCAAGAGCTAAGCGAGGTTGAGCCATACGTCAGAAGCACAAAACGCCAACATGAAAAGCAGCTCAAGCATTATATCTGTTAGTGTAGCGGAAGCCTGGGAGCTGCGTTGCTGCAGTGGAACGGGTGTACAAAGCTACGGCGGCACGGTTCTCTTTGAGCTCATGCTCAACTTGCTGCAAATGTTTCTTTGTTTCCTTCGTCAAACGAAGGTGGTTGCTTTCTCTTTTCGTTTTACAGATTTCTTTGCATGCCTATGCCTGGAGCTTATACCGTCTTTGGTATTTACTCAAGTTTGTACCCCCGCCGCGAGCACTTCCCTCAACTTTCATTAAACTCATTTTGGAGAAAGGTTCTTACTGTTTTCTTCATTTACAATGATATTCAGGGTTCAAAATGCTTGGAACTGGCTTTCAATTGTACAGCTCTCGCAACTTCTCGCCCCTCCCCTTCCCTTTGTCCTCTCTTTGTCCTCTATCGAAAGCTCCTCATCTATCACCCATCATGACGCCGGCTGCCCAAATGGTATTACTCCAGGCCTCCCAAACGTGTCTTAGTAACCCCCCATTCTACTACTGTTCTAACTACCACAAGAAACAGAAGAAGCAGGTCCGTTTTGCTCTTAGTACTGCCACCAACAGAAAACGAATCAAGGGCAGCACCAAGATTGCCTTCGAAATCCCTGACATCCCCAAACCTCCACCCTACAAGAAACCGAAGGCCTTTCAACGACGCGACGCCAATGACGCCACCCCTTCTTGTGTGGAGCCACCCTCAGCTCCCTCGCACGCTCCTCCCCCCACGGGTCCTTCCACAACTACTGCGGCTCCCGGGGCTGGCGAGACTCCTGCTCCGCGGCCACGCGATCGCTACAATGACGGCACGTTCATCACCTACCTCGCGACGCCCCGGGAGGTACATGTCATCTCTATCAACCCGAGCGCCTACTGCGTTGGCGACCTCGACACCTACACACGCGTAATCGAGACTTCGATTGCAAATATCTCCGCCTTCGGCCAGCGCGCATGTATTCAAGAATTCCGCTGGGAGAATTCACCTTCAGGACTTGTCCCGCGCCTTACCACGGCTCTGAGCAGATTCGAATACTTCTACAAGCTGGTGTCCGTGCATTACATTACGGACGAGATGCTCTTGGCTATGTTTGGCGCCAAAACTATGGATGAGTTTTCGTGGGTCGATAGAGGTGAGGGGTTTGCGTGGTTTGTGAGGGATGGTTACGAGCGGTATGTTGGCCTCGATAAAGTGGAATTAACGGCGGCTGTGTTGATGTGGTGGGGGCGTGGAATGGAGGCGGAGTTTGGGGGAATTAAGGCGGAGATGCTTGTGGGGCCTCAGCTCAGGTGTGTTGAGTACTTGGATGGTGGGAAGATTGAAGCGCTTCAGACTTTGGGGCGTGAGAAATAACCGCGCCAACTTTGGTATTTTAGGCGATGAGATTTATTTTGGTTGGAAGGTTACTTATAAGTGATTATCATTGGCTGTATTTTGGGTGCGTATGATCCGGGATGGCATATGGCTTATATGGCTCTGTACTGTAACTAAAACCTTTTGTTTCTCATGTACGCGTTTTCAAATCGAGTTTCAAATAGTTGCTTGATCAATTAAGGCTTCTTCAACTCGATACTGGATCTTTGTTATATTCCTCTGAATTCAAGGCATATTAATTATAGAGTTCATTATTATACGCATCCATATCTTCTGAGGATTCACTATTTCTTCCTAGCCACCTCTGCTGTCGCTGGACGGTTTCCCGTACGAATCTAACCGTTCTAACTATCCTACATCTGGGAGTTTTTGAAAGATAAGTGTTGGATTATAAACACTGGGCCGCATCCTAAGCTTTGAGCATTCGTAACTTCGCAAAACACGTCAAATTTTGAACTTTGAAAATGCAGATACCCGGAAACATTCAAGACGTACCACTATAATCTTTGAACCCTCTTTGTTTCGTGGTTATGCCGTAGCGAGGCGAAAAATTCCGTGAGAACAGTTGGGACACTTAGGTTTAGGTTTTCTATGGCATTTAAATTCGGCTGGTGTCCTCGCGCTTATGGGAGACCGACCCCATGGAGGCACCGCAGTGAATAGAATATTCTCCGGTTCCGGGGGGTTTCTATTGTTAGAGCTCAGTTCGACAAAGTTTAAGTTAGCTCTTTCTCTTCTAGATTTGGGAGGACGGATGAGTAGAAACCATCGAGAGGTAAAGACCTTCCGTCAATAACGGATGTCTTGAGTGAATCTCTGCGAGATATGGGTGAACATTCAGACTCTAATAATAAGATCACCGTTGTCAGTAGTCATTGTGCGCTCACATACGCATTGACTCCCTCGCAAGTAGAATTTCGGGGCTTTGGAACGCTGTCTCTAAGTCTGTCCTGTCAGTGAAGCCCTCGAATTCAGTCAGCATCAGCTCTGCCTCTCCGGTGATGTCTCATAAACTCACTTGCTTGCATGTGTCGTGAGGTTCGAGCCTTCAGGTGGTACTAGCGCTACTTCACGTGGGCGTAAAAAATGGCTTTGGGGCTTCGGTATCTTCCGAACCTGCAAGTTCTAAGCCAAAGCTGGCTTTAACCCCAGTACTTGAGCAAATTCCACCAGGAAATCCATCCATCCATCACCGCAGCATCTCCCATCTCATCCTTCCACACAAACTTTCGTTACTCTTTCTCTGGGATTTAGTGGCTGATCATCCATTTCGACAACTCGAATCTCACAACATATATAAAAGATTCGGTTATCTAGCAGGCAAGCGATTCTCCCTTTGCTCTATTCCCTATTGCTTTACACCATTTGGTTTGTTCCCTCTGCTTTGAAAGATCTTTTGAAGATCCACCCTATACCCCTGTGTGATGGAGGGAGATCTCCTCTACTGGATCCTCAACCGGAAAAGGTGCTTCATACTAGTTGATAGAACATTTAATCCTTTATTACTTCAGAGAAGTTAATGTTATTCAGGAATCTTCGGCTGTGAACCATGATGGTCATTACCACGCGTTCCTTGGGGTCAAGAAGGTGATTTTGCCATCTTCGAGATGTCTGATCTTGGTATTTGTACCTACTTGTTCTGTTACCGCCGCCAGCTCATCGATTTCCAGGGATTATGTATGGCACTTAGGTTTTCCTTCCATTTGATTTCAAAACACGCTGTTGGTGTTATGCTGATATGTGGTACACATAAGCAGTTAGCACCAAATTCTGAACGATCTCCCCACATACTTGGACTTCTTCCTATGGTTTAACAAACCGAGAAATAACCCAACAAACCTGCAGAGAAAAAATAGAACAAAACAGCTATTTTGGAGGCCTCAGATGCTACCAGAACTGGATATGGCAGAATAAAACCAGTTCTAACTCATTTTATACTGGAGTGTGTTAGCCATGTCCACGATGAAGTCGGTTACGGAAATTCTCCTCTATAGGCCTAAGAGGTTTCTATCGCTGAATCTGGTGGTTTAGAATCAGTTCCTACTCATGCAATTCCACTGGCTATGGAGCTCGCCGAGCTCCCATTTCTCGCGCTTGGTTGCTGAAATGTGCAAGGTGGAGCCCCGTGTAGGTATTTGAAGGAAATGAAGGTGTAAAGTACATTATAGCTTGCATTCTTTTAAATGTTGCTTTACACTTGCTTAGCTATAGGCTGGAGTGCAGACGAATGGCGAACTGATATGGCGGCGTTTGAATGAATTGATCGTGATGGAACCATGCGTCGAGGTTTGAAAAGAACTGGGGGGGTGTATTATATTGCGGCTTACATTCCTTTACGTGTGCATGTGTCTGTACATCTGCTTAGCTGGATATGAGAAAGATAGAGAGAAAAACGGCGATTAATTGTATGGTGTTTAAAGATGTTTATGACCGCTTGCGTGTACATCAACGTACTGTTTGCTTGCAGTGTATGTTGGTATTACAGCTAGAGTAAAGGACTAAGCTACAGGTATGCGATTATTGCCTGAATCAGCGTTGTCCATTCCCATAATTGATACTCCAATATATGTTCGCAGCTCTTTCTTTTGGACGACGTTGTCCTCATAGTAAAGAAAGTTCCACAAGTGCATCGCAAGCAAGACAGTCAACGTTCAGCATGCATCATATATATATATACAGTAAAGCTGTTTGGCGAGTCATACAGACTATCGAGAGAGTCTAGATTCTCAGAAACTGCATATGGGACACTCTGACAAACTTACATCCATCATTCGTAGTCACTCGATTGGTTATCCCTCACTAATATTGCATGATAGGTCTCTGCCTTGTTATGGCCGGAGATGACTCTCGTATGGCCGGAGGTGAGTCTCGTATGGCCGGAGGTGAGCCTCGTATGACCGGAGATTGCTGTCGGGCTGATGGCATTCAGCCCGATCTATACATAGATACGTACGC
>Ga0307512_10001564_pt1 | contig 32060 bp, 31 predicted proteins | sample 14_EM_MG_FD_200267 | JGI IMG/M metagenome (GOLD analysis project Ga0307512, IMG submission 200267) | Populus trichocarpa ectomycorrhiza microbial communities from riparian zone in the Pacific Northwest, United States - 14_EM | ecosystem: Host-associated > Plants > Roots > Unclassified | place... | reverse complement strand
ACGCAGGCGGATTCATCATGAGTAGAACGTCCAAGTTGGCGGTCGGTCAGTCTATTTTGACTTGAAGCTAACTATATATTCCTCAGAACTTCCCACTTCTTTTGGTTATCATCTTCCTCTCCTTTTCAACACCAGCAAGTCATGACTACACAAACACCTCAGACAGGCGAGAGCGGATCCGAATCGAGCGAAATGACGGGCGCTTCATTCAACGTGGCACTTCAAGGTACACAACAACAACGTAGACACCAGTGAGTGCACCGCAAAGCTGCCAATGTAGCCACCGAAAACATGACCCAGGACACACATTTAAAAATTGTCTGTAAAACCAGTAGCAGCACGAACAAGAAGCAGCACGCCATTGGATGTAAGTATGTCCATATTATGGTAGACGGCCGTCAATTGATTGAATAATGAACAGCGGGTATACGGAGGGAGTTACGTGACCAATATCTCACTGCCGGTAATGGGAAACACCCATGGTCAACGAAGGCCTTTGTCCGCGCAGTACGGGAAATTGATCATCACCATGTAGGCAGCTCTGGCATTTTCGCGGACGAATTTGGTGATAAGCTTCCTCGCGAATGGACCAAAAACGCTTTCAACACCTTAGAGGAGGCTACAGAAGCATATATGGTAGAGGTAATTGCTGATTCTCACTTTCAGAAGCAGCAACTAATATCTTGTAGGTTTTCAACATGTCTGCGACTATGGCAAGGCAAGGAGGTCGGGTACAGCTAGAACAGTCAGACATGCGCCTGGCGTTGAATAAGGCGAAAATGGCCGACGGAGGGTTTTCGCGCGCCACGATAGAGGAAATGCAACAGCTGATTAAGAAGCCTCGCGCAGAAGTCCGGGAAGAGAAGAAGCAGGGTGTTGAATTTCCTGGGCATAGACAGGTGAAAGCTGCAATAGAACGACACGCGGCAATGGTTTATGAAAATTAAACTGACGGCTGCCTTCTTTGCCAAAATGGCACCGCCAAGAATCCACGGACACGCTGGAGGCGCAAAGGCACGGGTGCATCTCCTCAAGTCCGACCCAGACAGCCGACACCAGAACTAACGCCACCTCCACCCGGAACGCCACCTGCGCCATCCGGCGACCAAAATCGCCCCCAAAGTTCCAAAATCCCAAACCTGCCTGCTGGATTTGAATATACACATGCTCCTCTTCCCTGCGCTCAATTTTTCAATCATGATACATTTGCCGAGAATAGCGAGCACGATGAAGATTTTATTCCAGATTTGCGGAATGATGAAGAAACATCCACTGGTTAGAACACTATCTACTGCATGGTAATACAGCTAACATTCATTTTGAAGACGACAGCAGCCAATCGAGTGAAACTGCCAGTGAAAACGAACATGGATTGTAAGGAACGTGATGTTTGAGTGTAGTATTATGTACAATTGCCGGACACTTTATAGCATGTTTTAAAGGATCTATTTATATGTATTATCAAAGAACAATGTAGTGATAAAGGAGATAGTACATGAAGAAGACAGAAAGGCTGTCAAAACATTGTTAATGATATTTTCCGCCAAATGAAATCATGATATATTGTGAATATGCCCATGGCAAAATGAGCGTCGATGGAGCGTCAACGATTTTTGGTGCTGTAAGTCGGGTAATAAAAACGCATTTTGGTAGTGTATATACATAATAGAAGTTTTGGCATCCCTTATAGGGAAAAAAGAAGGCAACGCGCTCCCTGCCCCATCATGAAAATGAGCGTCAACGGAGCATCAACGATTTTTGGTCCTGTAAGTCGGCTAATAAAAACGTGACTTGGTAGTGAATACACATAATCAAAGTATTGGCGTCCTTTATAGGCAAAAGAGTAAGAAACACGCTCCCTGCCCCATCTTGAAAATGAGCATCAACGGAGCGTCAACGATTTTTGGTCCTATATGTCAGGTGATAAAAACGCGACTTGGTAGTGAATACACATAATCGATGTGTTGGCATCCTCTATAGGCAAAACAGAATGCAACACACTCGCTGCCCCATCTTCAAAATGAGCGTTAACGGAGCGTCAACGATCTTTGGTCCTGTAAGTCGGGTAATAAAAACGCAACATGGTAGTGAAGACACATAATCGAAGCATTGGCGTCCTTTATAGGCAAAAGAGAATGAAACATGCTCCCTGCCCCATCTTCAAAATGAGCGTCAACGGAGCGTCAACGATTTTTGGTCTTGCATCTCGAGTAATTTAAATGGCTCTTGATCGCAGCCACCTATAAACGAGGAATTGGCCGCCATGATAGGCAGATAAGCAAGAGTTATTCATGCGACAGCCTCCCAGGCAGTCACAACTCCTTTGATTTACAATGCCGCAACCAAGAGTTCATGAGCGTTTTAGCCTACAGAACCAGTCAAAACATCGTATTCAGACAATAACGGCCACATCACACTTTGTTTGCCCATGATGAAATGCCAAATATCGTTGACGCTCCGTTGACGCTCATTTTCAAAATGGGTCCGGGAGCGTGTCGCTTGCTTTTTTGCCAATAAAGGCAGCCAATGTGTCGATTATGGATAGCAATGACCAAATCACATTCTAATTACTTGACTTACAAGACCTAACATCGTTGACCCTCTGTTGACGCCCAGTTTCAGACTTGGGCTGGAAGGGTGTCTCTCATGTTTTTGAGTATAAAGGCAGTCAATACAACTCAAACAGTCAATGATATCCCAAAGTCAATATTTTGCAATTAACAGTAAGATATCTGAACGTGACCATAAATAGAAAAACCCGAAATGCAGAACCGGACATTGGAACCGACCTGTCTAGCCAAACCCGGCAAAACCCGCGGGTTGACGGGTACGGGTCCAGGTTGGGCCCGCCAAGACTCAGCGGGTCGGGTTTCTGGACGGTTCTGGAACCGAACCGACCCGTTTTTGCGGGCCCAACCCGGACCGCTGGCGGGTTACCCGGACCCGTTGCTAACACTACCTGTCCCCCAACAATAGCCCCAAACCATGATGAGCCATGGCATTCCATGGTTGCAACTGTCCTGTCCCCACTCAGGAATCTCGACATTACTGGTCCTGGCTTGAAATGGGACCATACAAATTGACTCCAGAGACAATTCTACCCTGTGTTTACTACCTGGGTGGTAGATTATCCAGATCATGTCATGGTTGCTCAAGTCTCATATGGCTTATGCACAATATGTGTAATTCCCAACAGTGTGCCTATGGGGCATTCAACCTTTCGACTACTCGATAACTCATGAGCTCAGCACATCAACCTGGAGATTCTGGAGGATACCAATATCGATGCTGTGCTCACTCTTGGTGTTTACCCAATCTGCAACCAGTTCTGGCAATACCCTCTGTACAATGTGCATTGACTTTGGCAGTCTAATGAACTGCATCAGATGCTCCTTGGTGTAATTATGGTCTTGTTGTATTGATGGTCCAAATACCTGACAGCTAGCAATATGAACAATCAATGTGACATTCAATTCACATCAGTACCTCAATATCTGGGCCTCCAGCACTTCTCTAAACCATTCTATTCGTGGAACATTCCCTCCTGGCAAGGAAACCAGATGCAAGGAATGATCAGAATACTTGTAGTGAACAGCACACTAATTCTGTTCTGCTAAAAGGATGTCAGGAAAACTGAAGTACAAACTGCCTTCGATCAAATCGTAATGGGTGCAGTGCCCATATTATGTGAATTCATCTCACTTGGTCGCCGTGAGAATCACTTAATACAATCCCTCAATGCATTAGACAATACACTACAGCAATATTATCAGAAGATCAGTGTTATTTAACAAAGTCAAATGACAAATTCAGCAAAGACCAGAGTCGATGAACAGTTGGCCACAGAATCTCATCAGCTACAAGAACAAACAATTCATAAGATTGATGCAGCCATGAATGACCATGTGTATTGGGCCGAAAAGATTACTACCTCCAACCATTGACAATTTCAGGTATGTCTGAATAGTGCTCAATAAGCTGCAATCGAATGGTCAAATGCAAATGGTCAGAGTGCAAGATAGTGATTGTAGTATGAAATCAATAAGATGACACCAGTAAAATACAAGCTTGTTCAAACGTTTTTGCAAAGTCTTGAATGACAACTATAGCCAGAAGTAGGGAGTTGGGCAACCAGTCCCAGAAGCATACTCACCACTAACCTTGCACAAATGAAATCTCCCAATGAGGAGATGATTTATTGTGTGGCAAACATGACCACCGATAAGCTTGTAGCATGTCAGGTCAGTCCATTCGATGCTGACACTGATGCCACCACCAGGAGTATGCCCGATATGGACCATATCACTGACAATCTGCAGAGAGAGATTCATTGTACCACTTCAAGTAAGCAGAAGTGACTAAAAATGGAATTATGGATCCACATGATCAGATTTGAAGCTCGGTGAGAAACATTCGACATTCCAATACTCTAGATAAACAGCAAACAGTGTGTAATACATTTTGGATACTGAAGGATTTATCTTATCAGCCATCTATCACAGTTAATTTGGCACATGGGTTCAGATTGCAATGTCACCACTAATGTGTCTGAATGGGTATATCAGCAAAATGTAATTCGGTCCGGAAGCCTTACGCAAACCTCCCAGACACTCCGGTAGCCCTCATCATTCCTTCTAAGTACTTCCAGATGCTCCAAGCACCTGCTGGAGCTTTGCAAAGTGCGCTCGGCCTCTGCAAGAGCATTCTCAAGTGCTCCTGAAAGAACCTGCAGTGATGGAGGCGCAATCAGGATGCTACAACATTTGAGTATTAGGATAGTCAAATTTTGGAGCAGCTGAGACCTCTGCGCAGGTCTGCGGGAGACTTGGTGCCATATTCTCACACCAGTGGTTCTCAGGGTTCCACAACCACAACACATTTCATCGGTTATATAGGTCTTTGTTACAGTTTCAAGATTTGCTACATCATAATATGGCATGTCTAAGTCAATCTATATATATACATACGGAGATACAGGGATAATGGAGATGGACTCTGCGAAAGGCAGTATATATTTGGGAGACCCTGGGGTGGATAGACATCTCATTATACGAAATTCACACTCAATCTTTCCCAGCACTTGGTCTCGTGCACTCATGCCGAGCTTCGTAGATCCACGCAATTTGTGTGGTTCATCATGGCCGGCTATCGCTTGATATCCTCTCACCCTCTTCCTACGCTCCTTGAGCTAGAACCGCTCTTTCTCATGAATTCCCTTCAGAAACCATGCGAGGTGCAGCGGAGTGTTGATGATACACTGTCTGCCAACTGGCTCCACCATTTCACCACACCGTGATCGAGTCAACTTAGAGATGCACTCCAAGGCCGTACTAGTGCAAGTTTGGAGATGCACTTCAAGGCCGTGATCGTGCGAACCTGGAGGCCGCAATCGTGCGAGTTTGAAGATACACTTGAAGGCTGCAAGCGAACGGGTTTGCAGATGCAGTTGGAGGCTGTCATCGAGCGAGTTTGGAGATGCACTTGGATGCCATGATGGTGCGAACTTGGAGGCTGTAATCAGGCGAGTTTGGAGATGCACTTGGAGGCCATGATCGAGCGAGATTGGAGGAGTACTAGGAGGTGGTCAATCTAGAGGCAGTAGTTCGGGAGGGAGGCGCGGCGGGAGCTGAGACTCTATTCATTGGTTTACTCGTAATTGTGTGAACGTAGCAAACTGAGAACAACATGGCCTGCCGAGATATGAGAGACTGGCTGGGAGCGGAAGACAATCAATCTTGGATAATGAAGTACTTGGTGTATGCTGTACTCGGTGTATGCTGTACTCAGTGTTAACTCTTGATCATGGCATGGAGAGATAGAGAGGGATGACTTGACTTCGTGTTCTTAGGTGATGGTAGAATTGAGGAAAAGAAAGAGAGAGATGAGAGGGTACGGGGGTAATCGTCATGTGAACCTGGGACTTAAGAGAATTTCGTGCACAAGACAATTTACCATGCCCCATAGGGCAGGTACGAGGCCTGATCCGGCGTGTAATAACCTTGATACAAAGTCATCCTGACCCAATCAGGCAGGAGGTACCCCTGATATCTCATATCCGCTCGTAATCATATCGTACTCATCTTCAACCCCCATCTCTCTCTTCCTCGTCCACAACTCTACTATCATCGCAGAACACAAAGTTCAGTCATCCCGTTCTATCTCTCTATGTCATGATCATAAGCTGACACTGAGCACGGCATACACCGAGTACAGCATCCACCTAAGATGGTTTGTCTTCTCTTCATTCTCATGATTACGAGTTGACCCCTGAATGTAGCTTCAGCTTGCGGCGTGCCTCCCTGCACAATCGACCGCCATCAGCCAGCTCTCAATGTGAGCTCAAAGGTAGAGTCACCTTGTCACATTCGCACAGTTCCGAGTTAACTAACTGATGAACAGAGTCTCAGCACCTGGTGCGCCATCCATCGACTTCCTCCCAGTACTTGTCCAAACTCACTCGATTACGGCCTCCAAGTGCATCCACACACTCGCTTGATCACAGCCTCCAAGTGTATCTCCAAACTTGCTCGATCGCAGCCTCCAAGTGTATCTCCACACTCGCTCGATCATGGCCTCCAAATGTATCTTCAAACCCGCATGAACACGGCCTGCAAGTGCATCACCAATCTCGCTCGATCATGGCCTCCAAGTGTATCTCTAGACTCGCTCGATTACGGCCTGCGAGCTTGCACGATCATGCCATCCAAGTGTAACACCAAACTCGCTCGATTAAGGCCTCCAAATTCGCACCATCACGGCATCCAAGTGCATCTCCAAATGCGCTCGATCACGGCATCCAAGGGCATCTCCAAATGCGCTCGATCACGGCATCCAAGGGCATCTCCAAACTCGCTCGATCACAGCCTTGAAGTGTATCTCTAAACTCGCATAATTATGGCCTCCAACCTCGCACAATCATGGCCTCCAAGTGCATTTACACACTCGCTCGATCACAGCCTCCAAGTGTATGTCCAAACTCGCACGATTACACCGTCCATGTTCGCATGATCATGGCCTCGACATGCATCTACACACTGGCTTGATCACGGCCTGCAAATGCATGTCCAAACTCGCTCGATCACGGCCTCGGAGTGTATCTCTGAGTTCACTGGATCGTCATTTTCAGGTGCACCTCAAATTGCTCTCAAGCACCGCCTGCGGCCAGTCCAGATATACCGTGTGTAGATGGGTGGCTATATAGATACATAGATACATAGATTTGAATACAAACTGAATACATGAGTTTTAACAATGGTTGAACGATACATAGTAGCTATGATTTCCAGGCACACCAGCAACATTCCCAAAGAAGATGAGGGTTTTCCCAGACTACTCTACTGTGATTGGAGGTCCTCCCAGACTTGTCGCTGGCGCTCCCAGGTTTGTCACCAGCGTTTCCAGGTTTGTCGCCGGTGCACCCAGGTGCTCCCTGCCTTGTCGTCGGCACTCTCAGGCTTGTTGCCGGTGCTCCGAGTTACTCTGAAGGCCGGCAGGAATGCCCTCCTGGGGTCTGATACTCTCCTGAAACTGACGCATCTAAGTTTACACTCCACATCCTCTCAGTCACTCCTGGAGGCTTCGAGTGACTAAAATACATTTTGCTGATGTACATAGTGGCAACATGAATAGGGCATATTGATCCAGCAATAAGGTTAATTACATGGGACAGATACTGAAGCATAATGACCAGTGTACTGGTCTTGACTATATGTAGGAGACACTGTCCTACCTTGCCCTTGAACCCTGGTACAATATTGATTCTGCAAAAGTTTTCATACTACTGTCTGCAATGAATAAATGGCAAAATACCCACAGGGCCCATCTTTGACATTTCCAATATTGACAGGACGAGCCTGTTTTCCACCTATTATCACAACAGGTACATCAGTTAAGAGAAACCCATGTCCTCAGTGTGTGCTAAAGTGTCAAACTAATATTATTATGAGATGCATTAGTGGATTTCGGAATTCCGAAATTTTGACTTCAATTCCACCCACTCATTTAAGAGCACTGGGGACATGAAGTCAGTGGATTAGTACTTAGATATGATTAGAATGTACTCCTTGATAGTATGTGTATTAAACATCAGAATAGGCTGTTGTATGACTGTCAATCACTTCACTGCCTTACATCTATTGAGCCTCTGGGAATAAATTACCAGGTAGAATATACCCATGCCAACCAAGGGATCATACCTCAGTCTCATAACTTCTGAGTCCAATATACAGAAAGTGAAGAGAATGATCCTATTAACACATTCCCAGGCCGAGTTCCTTCTATGCAGGTATTATATATCAGCTGGACTCCACACAATCAGTTCCTTCAATTTCAAGAGCTCCTGCTTATCAGCAGAACAATATCGATTGTTTTTAAGAGATACATGGAGACTTAACAATTGATATCACCAACTGAAGCTCAGTATCATCAGCAAAATGGAATTCGGTCCGGAAGCCATACGCAAAGCTCCCAGGCACTCCGGTAGCCCTCGCCATTTCTTCAAAGTACTTCCAGATGCTCCCAGCCACCCCTGGAGCTTCGCAAAGTGCTCTCAGACACTGCAAGAGCATTCTCATGTGCACCTGAAAGTACCTGCAGTGATAGAGGTGCATTCAGGATGCCATGAGATTTGACTATTAGGATAGTCAAATTTTGGAGCTACTGAGACCTCTGCTAAGGTCTGAGGGAGACTTCGAAAGCAGCTGAAACCTCTGCACAAGCTCAGCGGGAGACTTGGTGCTGAATTATCTAAGTCTCTGTATATATATACATACGGAGATGCAGGGATAACGAAGATGGACTCAGCGACAGGCAATATATTTCGGAGACCCTGGGGTAGATAGACATCATCTCATTATACGAAATATACACTCTATCTTTCTCAGCTCGTGGTCTCATGCACTCTTGCCGAGCTTCATTGATCCACGCACTTTGTGTGGTTCATCCTGGCCGGGTATCCCTTCATATCCTCTCACTCTTTTCCAACGCACCTCAAGCTAGAACCCGTTTTTCTCATGAATTCCCTTCTCGTACTGTGCGAGGTGCGTCGGAGAGTTGATGATGGGCTATCTTCCTTCCAGCTCCACCGTTTCACCACACAGTGATTGAGTGGTTCATAAAGATGCACTCCGAGGGCGTAATCGAGCAAGTTTGGAGATACACTTGGTAGCTGTAATCGAGCCAGTTTGGAGATGCACTTGGAGGCCGTGATGGTGCGAGTTTGGAGATGCACTTGGAGGCCATCATCGCGCGAGATTGGACGAGTACCAGGAGGTGGTCAATCGGGAGGCAGTAGTTCGGGAGAGAGGTGCGACGGGAGCTGAGACTCTATTGATCGGATAACTCGTAATTGTGCGAATGTAGAGAATTGAGTACAGAATGGTCTGCTGAGAGATGAGAGACTGGCTGGGAGCGGGAGGCAGTCAATCTTGGGATGATGCAGTATGCGGTGTATGCAGTACGCGGTGCATGCAGTACTCAGTGTATGCCATACTCCGTGTTAACTCTTAATCATGGCATGGAGAAATAAAGAGGGATGACTTAACTTCATGTTCTCAGGTGATGGTAGAACTGAGGACAAGAAAGGGAGAGATCAGAGCGTACTGGGGAAATCATCATCAGAAACTGGGACTTAAGAGAATTTCGTGTGCAAGTCAATGTACCATCCCCATTATCACAGGTAAAAGTCCCGATCCGGCATGTGAATTCACCGATACAAGGTCCTCCCAACCCAATCAGAGAAGCCGTACCCCGGATTTCGCATATACGCTCGTCATCCTCCACATTGTTCTCATCTTCTTCCCCATCTCTCTCTTTCTCGTCCACAACTCTACTATCATTGCAGTACAGAAAGTTAAGTCATCCCTCTCTATCTCTCCATGTCATGATCATGAGTTGACACCAAGTACAGCATACACCAAGTACAGTATACACCAAGTACACCATACACCGAGTACAGCATACACCGAGTACCGCATACACCTAGTACAGCATACACCAAGTACAGCATACACCAAGTACAGCATACACCTAGTACAGCATACACCAAGTACAGCATACACCAAGTACAGCATACACCAAGTACAGCATACACCAAGTACAGCATACACCAAGTACAGCATACACTGAGTACAGCATCCACCCAAGATTGGTTGTCTTCCCTTCATTCTCATGATTACAAGTTGACCCCTGAATGTAGCTTCAGCTTCCAGCGTGCCTCCCTCCACAATCGATCGCCATCAGCCAGCTATCCATGAGTGCTCAAAGGTAAAGTCACCTTGTCACATTCCCACGGTTGCAACTTAACTAACTGATGAATAGAGTCCAAGCACCCGGCTTGCCGTCGATTGACTGCCTCCCAGTACTCGTCTAAACTGGCTCGATTAGGGCCTCCAAACTGGCTCGATCACGGCCTCCAAGTGTATCTCCAAACTCTCTCGATTACGGCCTCCAAGTGCATCTCCAACTAACTCGATTACGGCCTCCAAGTTCGCACGATCATGGCCTCCAAGTGCATATCTCCAAACTCGCTCGATCATGGCCTCCAAGTGCATCTCCACACTTGCTCGATTACAGCCTCCAAGTTCGCACAATCACGGCCTCCAAGTGCATCTACACACTCGCTTGATCATGGCCTCGAGGTTCATCTCCACAATCGCTCGATTATGGCCTCCAAGTGCATCTCCACACCCGCTCGATTACAGCCTCCAAGTTCGCACCATCATGGCCTCCATGTGCATTTACATACTCGCTTGCTCACGGCCTCTAACTGCATCTCCAAACTCGGTCGATCACAGCTTCGGAGTGTATCGCTGAGTTCACTCGATCGTCATTTTCAGGTGCACCTCAATTTGCTCTCAAGCACCGCCTGCAGCTAGTCCAGATATACCATGTGTTGATTGGTAGCTATATAGATACACAGATACATAGATGAGAATACAAACTGAATACATGAGTTTCAAATATCGTTGAACGATAAGTAGTAGCTATGATTTCCAGGCACACCAGAAGCGTTCCCAAAGCAAATGTTGTTCTCCCCAGATTGCTGTACTGTGATTCGAGGTGCTCCCAGACTTGTCGCCGGTGCTCCCAGGTGTGTTGCTGGCGCTCCCAGGTGTGTTGCTGGCGCTCCCAGGCTTTTCGTCAGCGCTCCCAGTTACTCTGAAGACCAGCAGGAATGCCCTCCCAGGGTCTGATACTCTCCTGAAATTGACGCATCTAAGTTTACACTCCACATCCTCTCAGACACTCCTGGAGGCTTCCAGTGACTAAAATACATTTTGCTGCTGAATATGTGGTGGCAATTCCGAACAAGTACAATGATCAGCTCAGTTGGGCTGATTGGGTATACAGTTTCACTCCAGGTTGTAAAACTGACTAACACGTTGCAACTTGTACCACTTGGAGCAATAGTTGAACCAACACATTCAGTGTCAGAGAATGCTGCATCAGGCAGAATTGATAGTGCATGGCTTGTAAATAATCATGTCAATTTAGATACCTACTGGACTGTGTATTAATTAGAATATTTAAATCAAGGTATACAGCAATAGGGGTAAAATAGTTTATCAAATGGTGCTATTTGGTATTGACATTATAAAAGTCACTCCTGGAGAGTTGAGCTCCAGGTTAGAGGTACACCGCAGTAATTTGGGGATGTAGCTTATGCTTCCAATACCTTCGAAATTTGGACAACCCAATGGCTCTATTTTGTAGCAATTTGATAACTGTTTTATACTGTGCAAAATATTGTTGTATTCTATTCCACAACTTCAGAAGAATTGAGGAGTACTTGAAATCAGTCTCCAAGCATCTGAAAGTACTTCACTTTGCTTTCAGCCTGTCTGTGAGCATCTGGAAGCACTTTGAAGAATAAGTGTGGCTGTTCAAAGTTGTTAAGTTGATTAGTAATCACTTCGAAACAATTTTACATTTTGCTAACAGCATATTGTGGACCACCTGCAGTGGTTGTGACTACCATCACCACTCTAGTAGGCTCCAATGAATAGGTTTCAGTATATTATAGTATCTGGTAACTGATAATGTGAATCTTTTCATATTCTGTAGATATACTTTCTACCAAATGGTAATGAATTTTACCATCTATTGGTAGACACATGGTGGGAGCTGGTGTAGAGCACAGAGAGAAAGGAGAAAGGCTTTCTACTGCTCATTATTTCAATATTGATTCTAGCAGAACTTTGAAGCCCTTTCAATTAAAGTCTCTTGTGCATATTACATGACTATTCAGGGATACCTTGCAAGTTTCTATATACTATGGAATGATTTCTGAATTATGCTATGATATAGAATAGTTCTCTTGTGCACATTCGAACATGTACCTATAATAATAACCACTCCACTGAATATACCAAGATCTGTATAAGTTGACATCTATTAGTCCATCTTAGCTTAGATATGATCACTTATTAATTTAATTCTGAATGGTTGATTCATTAATACATTTAACAGTTGGACAATAATCAACCACCTTTTTAAACTTTCATTGTGATATTTAGGTTTCTCTAATCTTGTTAATGGACTCAATTTTTTGCTGAACAAAAACTTCTTACAGTTCTGTATCCTGCTGCAGTGTCCATTCATCTCTCAATCAAATAGTCATTGATTATTTTTCAATACCTTGTAACTTTTAACACAATATTCACTGTTCTGCTCAACTGTTATTTATTGTAAGCTGTTCAAAAATATCTCTGTATGTACTATCATCATGAGGTTGTTGTAAATTATTCACACTGTATTTCTAAGGATTCTAAATTTAAACTAAAGTGTCATATAAACTTTATAAACTTTTCTATTTACTAGCTTCAAGCCAGATGCCATCTAGAAATATAGTCTTCCAATTACTCTGAATCCAAGATACTACCATTTTGATTCAATTATTACAATAATTATAACAAGCAATACCTTAGTATACTCAAATCTGTATTATATTATTTTTGTCATATCTTGTCAAATCTATATTGCCAATATAATTCACTATTATAATACTTCTCTTGCTCTATTTCATATAGGTATTTGATTTGCTTTATACATATATTTAAATCTTTATTTTGTAATATACCTGGAGTAATATTACAATACTAACTATAATTATCACAATACTATACTCTGTGGATCACTAATTCTATCGCATTAAGTATTCTGACTGTTACATTACACTCTGAGTTGGATGATATTATTGCCCATTGTATAATATGCATAAAAATCTACAAACACTTGAATATCAATACATGATGATACAAGTTTTCTGTAGTAATTTACTTTCTAGATAAGTTTTGTATATTTCCAGTATATACCAGCTATGGGATATTCAGTAGATTGGATTTGAAATTGCTTATTTCTCATTTGGTTCTACATTGATATTCAATTCCAAACTTGCTTGATGGCAATAAACTATAATTCATTTATAATTTCTTAATATCAATTAACTGCAATGTTGTTTATTACTTTCAACTGTCCCAATCAGTCCTTCAAAAGTCATATACACTCTGTATTTGATGCACATTATTTGTCCAATATTATGTTTATTAGAATTTCCAATACTCAGTCAAATTACATTCCAAGAAGCCTTATTGCAGCTGCATATTTCATTGAAAATATCAAGCATCGCAACTACCTTAGTATTCAGTATATTGCCATTCTTAGTAATGACAATGATAATTCTTGGAATTACAATTGAATAAATATAGACAGTGCATTTAGTACCATTGTTAGCAAGTGTAATATATGGTAGAATCGAGATGACAACAATAAGAATATAATATGGAATGTAAACGAAGATAGCAGTTGTAAATATACAGTGCATTATGGATGACATTGGGAGATACAAAACAGATGTAATAGTTTGTAACTCAATACTTCACTAAGGCAATATCTACAATTCTCTCTTGATAATAGTAATTGTGATTACATTTGCTATCAATTAATTTGAATATTGTACACAAATCAAACAGTTTATATATTATCTAAAACAGTTCTGTTCAATTGATATGCCATTACAGACGACTATATAATTCCAATAACTCTGTCCATTAAGATATTGCAGATAAGATACTAAATCAAAATACAATTGCAATAAGATTATATATACCTAATGTTAACCCAGCCAACTTTCAAAATAATATCAACATTCTAAGTACAATCAATTACTTAAAGTATATCGATACAAGCACTGGAATTTCAATTATATGTGCTTCTTGCAATATGTACTTATGGAACTGAATATGCAGATTTTGATATCATGCTCTCTGTATGAACACTGAGAGTTAATAAAAGTAGTCAATATTTTGATTGCAATATTGATTATTTTCAGTTACTTTAACTTATATATAGTTATTCCTCTACTATTAATAACACTTCCATCTTTATCCCCACATTCCTCAATATTGCTATGTGTATTAGTATATCTCAGTCAGTCATATAAATAATATGACCAAATATAGTACTGAGATGAATACCATCTGAGAAATTCGTTTATTCTTTATGAAGATAACAAAATAAGTATCAAGTCATAGACTCTATCTGAGTACTCATCATGGTTTAAGTAGTGTAATAGAATACCAGTGATTGATGATTACAGATTAATCAATGGTAGAGAATGTTTGTTATTTGATTGTTGCTGATATCTCTTTATTTATAACTATATACTATCATTGAAGTACAATTTTGCTTATTAAGTATTGAAATAATTCTTGGTTTATTATTTCATTTTCTCTTGTATATTCTTTGTATTAAATTTGCTACACTTCAATGTATAAAGAGAAGATATTCCCTTATATTGAATGTTTCTTAGAAGTCACTTCTGATTTTGAACTTCATCAGATATTGTTATATATACACTCTGATAGATATTTATTGAATTGCAGATATTGATGACAGTAATATATTGTATATTGGTATATAGTACATATCACTTTGAGAAGACTGATAATTTGAAAAACGAAATACATTTTGATTGGGATATATTGACCTTTTACTATATATAAAATAATTGATAATAGTTTAATATATACAGTATTCCAATGCTATTAAATTATTTCTTTTCTATTTACTTAAATACCTTAGAATATATCAGATTTGCTATTTGGTGCAAAATATACCAAATTCAATTTGATTTGAATATTGTATATAAATTGAAATTAGTATAAAGTATACAGTTAAGGTCTGGTAGCTATAATACAGTATTCCAAACTTAGGACATTTACTAAATAATGTGATCTATTACAGGATCAAAAGTATCTGAATTCTATTACTCTACCATTTCCAGCTGTTTGCAGCTTGAAATATGTACATGAATAGCTCCAGAACGCTTTCAGTATGGATATTTACTCTGTTATCTTCAAATGGTACTGTATTATTTTAACTTTCAAGAAATTGATCAAGTATATTACGATGTATAATTTAAGTTTCATAATACTATCAGCATTATTGTATATTGTATTTAATAATACCGAATTCTCATTTAGACTGACAGAATACAAGATAAGTAATGGCCTATTACTATATTGTGGTAATTAAGATAAATAGTGTATTGAGATAATCATGTATAATATCTATATTGTAATTTTGAGATTCTCTAATATAGAATAGTCCAATAGCCTAACTAATAAATGTTTTTATTTTTGCTAATACTACCAGCTGCATTATCTAAGTGGATAATTTGATATTCAATATAATATATTTCGTTCATGTATAATCTATTGTTTAAACATATCAAATTGTCACACTATTGACTAATGCTAATAACAATCTAAAGTTATTATATATTTTATATTTATAAATAAAATATAGTAAATTATTCACATTATTTTAATAATAAATTCATTTAACTTATAGACACTTTTCTATTCAATACAAAATATATATTGTACTGCCAATTAATCTATTTCCACTATCTATATACAAAATTGGATTACTTAATCAATATATATATATGTATTAATAGATAGACAATTAACTTTGTAGAAAAAAAAATACTATTTGAAGATAATAAACATTAATATTAAATTCAATTTGAATAACTCTTCTACTATTATATAGTCATTTACAATCTCTCTATATCTAACTTAAATTCGGATATAATTGCTTGCTGTATATCCATATATATAAGTCTGAATTGTTTAAATATATTACTTTCAGTGCATTTTACTTAGAATAAATTACCTCTATTTATATCTAACTAGTATTAAATATTATTACCCTCTCATTCCTAACCCCCATATTGAATTATTATCACAAGCAATAAATCATTATGTTCTTATTATTATCTGCCACCGACGGAGTTGCGCATCATGTATCATTCATCAACACGAAAGCAGCCTGCAAGCCAAGACAGCAGAGTCCGAGGACGAGACAATTTTGAGAAACTCAAATCATTGTTTCCTTTCAAGGGCTTTAAGGTTGCCAGTGGGCTGGGTTAGGGTTCTAAAAGTCCACTTTGAAAATCCGACGAATAGAATTCAACACAGTCGAAGTCCTTAATATCATAGCAGATTCCAGTATTTCCATCATTGGAAAACTCTACATCCGCTGGGGTGTAAAAGATTCCTGCGCTGGTTTGTTTTAGTCGCATCGGTTGATGTTGCAGGTTATTTGCTTGTCATGAATGGTGTGTTTAGCGCTCCGCGAGCATTACCAGGTCTTCCTCTGAACATCAATCAACCCCATCAAACAATACCCCAATATTTAGCGATCCAGAGTTGCTCATTATTATTGATTCAGCGTGGGAACAGCAACGTGACTTGAGCCGCAGCTGAATCAGACGCGCCAATCTTGCCTTTTGAGTCATTTAGGTATACGCCAGCGGCAACCGCTCTGTTTGGTTTGAGAAATTCAAGGGCAACTAGACTGACAAATTAAAATTTGTGCTAGCAAAGTGAGCGGGACTAGTCTGGGCACCAACACAAATCAGGAGCCACATGGAGAAATCTAGGCGGCACGAACACAGTAAGTAATAGCCTGCTCCAAGAGGATCGCATGAACTAGAGTACCTAATGAAAAATGACGCCTTGCAGACTACTAATATCAAGTTAGATAATTATGCAATTTTAATTGCCAAGGATGCAATCTAGATGGGATGATCCGCAGAGAGACATTCCGAAAGACATGGATACGGTAGGGTTGTTCCAAGCAGGAGCTGTTGGCACAGAAATCTACAACGATCGAAAGATATAGTTCCCGGCGAGTGTCGATTAATTATACGTTACCGATCGACTTATCTCAATAGGCGCATGACATGACTACTGAAGTGTTTGTGACGCTTGTGTTTATATAATATAGCATTTAGTTGCAGCCCACTGACCGACCCTACTCAGGTAGTGTCTCTCCTGGCATGGATGACCAGTGAGAGTTAAAGGCGGCTGCACCCTGTCGCGTTAGGCGCCTCCGACAAAATCCTAGAAACGGAGTTATCTCCACCTGTACTGCAAGTACAAGCCACGATTGACTGACTGTCGGACATCTTGATTCGACGGAAGGCATCTCACCCTTCACTGATCGCTGATGAACGCAAGAAAGCGAGATCGAGAGCGAGAGCATTAACCCCTAATCAAATCACCATTCCACTACTTCGCAGTCTACACACACACTCAGAGAGAGAGAATGTGTGTGTGTGTCTCTGAGTCTGTGTATTTACGTGAACTTGTGTATGTGGGAGGGTGAGTGAAATCAGTACTCTATAATCGGTTGTACTCATGGTTCTTGTGCAGAATTGAAACGTGAGGTATCAACGTAAAAAATTTGAACTTCATCCCAATTTCTCCAGAACTCCACATTGTTGAAATACTTTAGCGGTAAAGAAGCACAACAATAAATACTTACCAGTTCGAACAAAGATAGAAGCAAAATATTCCGCCAGAAAGAACCGTACATGTAAAGCAAGGAACAAAGTCTAGACCCAAAAGAATGTACACGATTGTAGTAAATACTAAAAGACGACCTGAAATTAAAGCGCTAATCCACACTTTAGAAATATAATAACCAATTATTCACTGGAAACTAGCAATGAGTTGACCTATGTTGTATGTCGATGAGAGAAGAACGGGGTAGACTAAGCATTACCAAGACGTTTTCTGGATGGGGACAATGTCCGATAGAGGTGGCAGACCAGACGATAGCGTTGCCTCGTATTGATGCGTACGAGATTGAGAGTCATATTGAGGGAAATACAACTGCTGCTGCTGCTCAGTATCGCGACGATTTAGGTAATAACTTAGCGCTTGCGACTGCACTGTAAGAGGCTTGTGTTTAGAGTGTCGAGACACGATATCCACACGTTTTGGGCAGCCGTCATCTTCGTGTCTATAGCTAGATCATTAGCAGCTGCATAGACGGTGTGGTAAAAATGGATTATTTACCTTCGAAGTGTGTCCTTCCTTGCAAACATGTTGTCGCAAAGTTCGCATTTGAACTTCTTATCTTTCGCATGGACACACTGTGTATGCCTGGTCAGGTCCGTCCTCCTGACAAAAGCTTTTCCGCAGTCCTGCTCTGGGCAAACATGTGGTCTCGGCCGATCAGGGTTATGCGTGTCTAAATGTGCATTGTAATTCCAGACCCGAGAGAACAACTTGCCACACTGCGCGCAGTGAAAGTTTGCCTCGCTTGCATCGGTGAGGTGTCTCTTCTTTCGGGATCGTTGTGATGGTGTTGAGTCCGTAGAGCATTGCGACCCTTGGTAAGGTGGCGGGAGCATGAAGTTATTCCGATCCCGTTTCAACGGATTGTTCATCTGAGATATCCCGAACCCATTGTCATCCAAATATCCTGGCCCCATTGGTTGCATGGACTGATGATCCTCCCGAAGGATATCCTCAATGAACAATGTCGGCGGTGAATGTGAGCTGTGGTCATGCACTGGCACCCTTCCGTCCTCCGTCTTGATAGCATAAGAATTTGGCATCCATATATTCGGATCCATGGACTTGTCGCTAAACTCTTGTTCATCGTCGATAGGAGGCGACATGATCCCATCAGATGCTGGTGGAGAGAGTGGGGAGCCCTGGACGGAGCGACTACTGTATTCAGAGTCTGTCGAAGTAAATGATGACTCGTGGTGTTGAGGTGGGGATGGCAAGGAACTATTGACGTGGTAAAGAGGGTGTATAGGAGGATCACAAGGCCCCGAGGAAGACAACAGGCCTCTTGGGTGTGGTGGTAATTCCTGACAGCCGTGCTTCCAGCCACTTTGAGGTATCGTAGGACTTCCAAACCCAAGCTCAGGACTGTGCTGCGGGGATAGATATACTGGTGAACCTCGCGGCCTCAAAAGTGCCATTGGGTGATAATGAGTTGGATATGATGGGATCCGGAAGAATATTAACCAATGTCAGGTTTGTTGTTTCCGTGCTGCAGCAAGTCGATGTTGTGATACGAAGCGGTAGGCGCGTGGACGGTGTGTTTTGTTTATTTATGACAATTCACAGGAAGAACAGGATCGAGCAGTGGTAAATATAAAGCAAGCGCTAGAAGATGAAAGATGATTACACTTTATGGTAGTTGTGGTAGTGGTGGATATGAAGAATAAGGTAGGTCGGTATAGAGTAGCAGCCTTGCTGGTTGGAGGTGGGAAAGCCAGACATTTTTGTAGCTGCGGCAGTTTCCCGCCTAATATACCTTCTTAGAAAGCGTAGTCCTATAGGGGAGTTTGAATGAGTAGGGTCTGCAGTACGTTGGTCTGTGATCCAGGTCGATCCGCTGCCGCTACTTACAACGGAGTGGCAGGCAGAACAGACGCCTATCACCCTTGCAACCTGCAATGTCTGCCTGTGGCTTCGCGTTAATGCTAGAGATTCACCATACGCCGAGCCTTCCCTACCACCCACTTACCCACCTAGGAACCGGTAATAAACTAGTCGTGCACCACTCAGACGGCCGCGTTTAGCGGCTTTGCCTGCGTGGTACGAGTTGCCTCATTGTTTGTTTTTTTTCTCTCTATATTCGTTTTTCTTGTGGCGTGAGCACATAATGATTGTATTATTATCTCAACCCTGGTCAACGTCAATCCTACGTTGTTCTCGCTGAGACAGAATCCTACCTATCTTGCGGCTAAGTTCCTAGATCCCCATCCGAATGCGCCGGAGTTCCTCGGGCACGGATCTTCGCCGGTCAAACGGTTAAACCTAGACTCGCGAGGTCCTTCCAGATGATCGTCTAATCGTACGTTACTGGCCGCGCTGGTGGTTTTGCATGCAACCCAATTCCCAACCCCAAGCGACTCCCTGCAACGTGTAAGCGCCGCGAAGACCAAACAGAGCTGCGGCTAAACATGGATATGCCCAGACCAAGACATGGTCTCATTTAATTGTTATTTTGGCCCCAGGCAGTGTGCTGACACCATTTCCCCGCAGTCTTTCAATTACCACAATAACTCCTGCCTGAGGAAAGTTGAGAAATTCAGCACAAAGCACTGTTAATTACCGCGGAAGCGCGAACAAAAGGCGGGTGCGGAACGCACAAACATGCAGTGGGGAAAGCTTAAGCAGTACAATTTTGCACTTTGATGATGTATACGACATAATCCGCTACTTGATATAAATTAACCTACATTTCCAGATTCTAAGCGGGCAGAGAAGGATTAATGGCAGGAAGTTCTAAATGACAGGTAAACTGACATGGTGCATAGTACACCATAGTCTCGAACGCTGTGCGCCTCCGAGACTAAGAACGCCAATTGAAGACACATACCAGAGGCGGATAGAATACCACACGTCAGTTACTCGTTGACGCTTCAAGGAGCATAATTGAGACCCTTTCACTCTCAAATAAGATCATTAGCATTAAGCGCGGATCCGACGGCTGACTCACATGAATGAATACTCTTCCTTGATATTTTCTAGTAGAAGTGATTATGTACACCGAACCGAACGGCACAGACACATAAGCACAGTCGCGTCCAATAAGTCTTGGTACCCCCAAGATGGCTAGAGATAACAAACAAAAGCCGATTGTCAAATGCAACCAAGAGCAGAGATTTAAGATTTATACAGGCGATAGAATATATGCAAAGAACATACTATAAATTTCTATAACTGCTTATACAATAAACATAGTCAGCAACTTCTGACAGATCTTGTTGGCAAATTTTCTACAGAGTATAATTTCAAATTTCCTCCCATTGCAGATTGTCAATAGTGTACTTCTATAAATTATCAATTAGTTTTCCAAGTCTTCTGCATCACCTTTCATATTGTAACTCTAATTAGCTCTGTGTATGGTTAGTTCAACCCAGACACTGTAAAATAACCCAAAACATATTACAAATTATTACAATATTCCCTAGTTCAAAGTAATACTTATTTATACACCAAGTACAATACTATCTAGCATGTAATTCTAAACATTCAAGAGAGTCCCTCTAGGTGATATAATCAACCTATATTATGAAATTGTTGTTTTTGAGACAAATATAAATATGGATATCATCAATATTACAATAATATCAGTAGCTATCAGACCAGTGCTATATTTAACGGGGAAATTATATATGTTGTAAAGTACTTAAATGTAATACATTTGAATATTTAATATCATCCAAACATACATAACCAGTATTAATATTATTTGAATTGTAGATACAAAATATCTTAATAACTTTTTGTTATTTAATTAGCAATTAGATATGAAAGACAAAAGATAGCACCTATGGCTAGCCAATCTATGGTTCTATAATACTGAGGAAATTACACAAACCCACAGTATTACTAATATCATCGCGCAGAAGGGTACACCCGATGGTCACTTACCCAGCCAGAACCTCACTCCAGAATTTGAAGTGAAAAGCTCATACAAGCTCCATACTACTGTCCAGTGCACCATTCCACTTCTCAACTCCAACTTCCCGCTACAAAATCTACAACACCACTACCATGACTTCAGCTTGTTGAATCTTACAACGCAGAGCTTGAAAAGCACAAAACAAGCAATGACAACAACCGATATCCAGATGTGCTTAGGCTCCGGAAATTGAATCCAAAACCACTCAAACAGGAAGGACTGGATAATTGGGAGATATGGGATGTGGATATGGCTCTCTGCAACTCGAGCTGGGCCATCTTCGATATCATTCGTCAAGGTATTGAAGCCATATTTTTCTTATGCAGGGTCAAAGACGAGGAGGAGAGGTTGTGTATACATGCTGAGTGCATCACAGAATGGTTAAAGTATCAGACAGAGGCACTGATCAACTGTATACATGATCCTGGAACCATTCCAAAGAATCAATTAAGAAAACTGTTACTTTCTAGCGAGAAGACACTGGACTCCACGCTTCGCATGAAGGGCAGTCGGATACTGTCTGCAGAGAGTAGAGAAGCACTGCAGCGGCTGCGTGTTGAGGTTATAGCAGTCCATGGACCAACCATCTCAAGCATGCCGGATATTGGGAGCCAAAATGCAGCAATCATAAACCTAGACCCTAATGAGGATGGTGAGAATCTCCTGGAGAACAGCGAGAATCATGAGGAGGAAGAGGAGTCTGAAGATAAAGCAAGGAACCATGACAATATATCAGAAGAAATTGCCCGTGCCCATGTGCTTCAGGACATTCAAGAACACAATGGAGATAAAGCAAATGCTGAGGAAATGGGTCTACCCAGTACAAGGGATGAATTAGATGGACAAGATATGAAGGATATCGAATAAAGTAACTTGGTTTGATTTGCATGGATACTTTTTGAATAACTAAACTATACTGAAAAGTTTGGTCTTGACCTGTCCTATTTGGCTGATACGAGCATATATGGGCCTGTCCGAGCTGATATGATCACATACAAGCCTGCACCGGCCACATCGACAAAAAACTCTACGTAGCTTGCCCTTAATGCCTAGATACAGATAGTTTATACAAGATCTGTGACATTCTAGGAGCAAGTATGAGTCTCTGCTATAGTAATGTGTTGTGTATCAGCTTAACCGTAATTGACCGCCAATGAGAATTGCTTGAATATGGTCCCGAATCTGGGTATTCCCAGTGACAATAAAATACGTCTCAAGAAATTTGTACCTTCACTGGGAAGTCTGAAGGAGACTCGGCATTACTGACATAGTGTTAGATTGTGAGTTCGAGGCTATCAAGAGTAAACTTGCATATAGTGTTAGCAACGGTTCCGTTTTCGGACTGTTTCTATTATAGCGGTTCCATGAAAACCCGGACCTGGCCGGTTCGGTCCGGGTTTGTACAACACAGTTCGCTCAACTAAGTCCATGAATATTCATCCGATAATTTAGTGTTTGGTACATGAAATATGCAGCTGCAGACGGCGCATCTTTTGGTGGTCTCCGATTTGTGATATCTTTAAAACTCAGCACGTGGCTTTGAGATTATTGTCATTTTTGGCGTAACAACGTGGTTTTTGGGCTGCCCCTTGCTGAGATTTAAAGATATCGAAAATCGGAGACGGCCAAAAGATGTGCCGTGCAAAGCTGCATATTTCACATACCAAACACTATACTCTCTAATCAATATTTGTGGCCTTAAAGTGATGGTTCGCTAAAAAAATCGTCGATTTTTGATGGGGTAAGGCCGTTGCCACGCAGACCTATAATACCCGCCGGGTCCAAAACTGGAACCGTTGCTAACACTACTTGCATACGAAGCATCAGCAAACTGTATTTTAGTCGCTGGGAGCCTCTGGGAGTGTCTGAGAGTCGTCGGACCAGAATCCCAGGGTGGTCAAATCCCAGATTGGCCTGAACCGATGCAGTGGCCCTTCAGGTGCAACTGGGAGCATCTGGGAGCACCGGCGACAAGACTGGGAGCGCTGACAGCAAACCTGGGAGCTTCTGGGAGTGCCGACCACAAGCCGGGAAGCGCCAACGACAAGCCTGGGAGCACGTCGAATCACTGAAGAGCAGTCTGGGAAAAACATCATCTTCTTTGGGAAAGCTGCAGGTGCGCCTGGAAATGATAGCTACTACTTATCGTTCAACAATTTTTAAAACTCATGTATTCAGTTGGTATTCGCATCTATGTATCTATGTATCTATGTATCTATATAGCTACCCAGCTACACATGGTATATCTGGACTGGCTGCAGGCGGTGCTTGAGAGCAATTCGAGGTGCGCCTGAAGATGACAATTGAGTGAACTCAGAGATACACTCCGAGGCCGTGATCGAGCAAGTTTGGAGATGCACTTGGAGGCTGTGACCGCCCGAGTTTGGAGATGAACTTGGAGGCCGAGAGTGAGTGCTCAGATATGCACTTGGAGGCCGTGATCGAGCTAGTTTGGAGATGCACTTGAAGGCCTTGATGGAGAGAGTTTCGAGATGCATTTGGAGGCCTTAATCGAGTGAACATAGAGATGCACTCCGAGGCTGAGATTGAGCGAGTGTGGAGATGCAATTGCAGGCTATGATCGAGCGAGATTGGAGCAGGTCGATGGGAGGCGCGCCAGGTGCTGAGACTCTATTGATCGGTTAGGTAACTCGAAACCGTGGGAATGTGACGAGGTGACTTTACCTTTGAAACTCATATGGAGAACTGGCTGGTGGCAGTCGATCTGTGGGGAGGCATGCCGGAAGCTGAAGCTACATTCAGGGGTCAACTCATAATCATGAGAATGAATGGATGACAGACAATCTTAGGTGTATGCTGTACTAGGTGTATGCTGCACTTGGTGTTAACTTATAATCATGGCATGGAGAGATAGACAGTGATGACTTAACTTTGTGTTCTGCGATGATGGTAGAGGTGTGGACGAGGAAGAGGGAGATGGGGGATGGAGATGAGAACGGTATGGAGAATACGAGCGGATATGAGAAACCAGGAGTACAACATGCCTGATTGGGTATAGAAGACCTTGCATCGGTGTGATTACCCACCAGATCAGGAGTCTTGCCTGCTGTATCGTCGATGGGAAATTGACTCGCACACGAAATTCTCTTAAGTCCCAGTTTCTCATCATCATTTCCTCCATCTCCTCTCATCTGTGTCTTTTTTGTCCTCAACTCCACCATCACCTAAGAACACGAAGTTATATCATCCCTCTCTATCTCTCCATGTCATAATAATGAGTTAACACCAAGTACAGCATACAACTAGTACTGCATCATTCCAAGATCGACTGTCTCCCGCTCCCAGCCTGTTTCTCATCTCTCGGCAGATGCTGTTGTACTGCATTCCCACAATCACCAGTTAACCAATGAACGGAGTCTCAGCTCCCATTGCGGCTCCCTCACGATATACCACCTGCAGATCGACCACCTCCATATCGACCACCTCCAAGAACTCCTCCAATCTCGATCGATCATGGCTTCCAAGTATATCACCCAACATGCTCAATTGCAGCCTCCAAAGTTCAGCTCTGAGTTCACTTGATCTCGGCGTCCAAGTGCATCTCCAAACTTGCTCAATTACGGCGTCCAAGTGCATCTCTGAGTTCACTCGATCTCGGCCTCCAAGTGCATCTCCAAACTCGCTTGATCATGGCCTCCAAATGCAACTCTGATTTAACTCGATCTCGGCCTCCAAGTGCACCTCCACACTCCCTCGAACACGGCCTCCAAGTGCATATCTGAGTTCACTCAATCTCGGTCTTCAAGTGCATCTCCAAATGTACTCGGACACGGTCTTCAAGTACATCATGAAGGAACGACAGCGGGTGTACGGTGATACAGGCGTAACGGAGGTGGACTGAGCGACGGGGAGTATATGCACATCATCTCATTTTCATCTCATCCTATCATACAACGAAAATACACACTCTATCTTTCCCAACTTTTGGTCTCACTCGCTCTGTCCGAGATTTCGTGGATCCGTGCAATTGCGTGGATCCTCACGGCCGGGTAGTATCATAGCTTGTCACCCTCTTCCTGCGCTCCTCAAGCCTGAACCGCTCTTTCTCACGAATTCCATTTGGATGTCGCGAGAGGTCAGGCGGAGTGTTGATGGTGGGCTCTCTGCCTTCTAGCTCCATTGTTTCACCACAACGGCCTCCAAGTAGTGCATCTTTAAGTTCTCTCAATGGTCATCTCCATGTGCTCCTCTGATTATGCTCGACTACCATCTGCGGCCAGATTGACCATATGTCTATATATAGAGAGACTTAAATAATACATGCCATATCATAATGTAGCGAATCTTGTGACAGTAACAAAGATGAATATGATAGATGAAATGCCTTGTGTTTATGGAACCCTCAGAGCCACTGCTGTGCGAATACTGCACCAAGTGTCCCACAGAGCTGCGCAGAGGCCTCAGCTGCTCCAAAATCTGAATATCCTATAAGTCAAAACTCGTAGCATCCTGAACGCACCTCCATAACTGCAGGTGCTTTCAGGAGCACTTGAGAATTGCTCTTGCAGAGTCTGAGAGCACTTTGCTTAGCTCCAGGGGGGCCTGGGAGCATCTGGAAGTACTTTGAAGCACTAGTGAGGTCCACCGGGATGTCTGGGAGGTTTGCGAGTGGCTTCCGGACAGATTTTCATTTTGCTGATTTGAGTCAATGAGAGTTGATCTGGAAAAGTTCAAAAGGGGTCTGCCCTGGCGACTGGAGGAGCCGTAGAGCAGCATATTGAGAGCGAATGATCTCTGTATCCCAGCGTCCTTGCACCATCTTGATGTACTCAACAAGACGAATTGATTGAGCCTACCAGTGAGTCAATCGGAATTGATCTGTAAAAGATCAAACAGGGTCAGCCTTTGAGATGCAGTAGAGCAGCAAATTGAGTGCCAATACTGGACTGCCTCCAGTACCCTTGCAGCGTCTAGATGCACTTGACAATGCGAATCGATTGAACCTACCTGTGAATCAATTGAGCTTGATTTGCACATTTTTGAACTTGAAGATATTCAGCAGTAGAAAAGATGGTTGCGATAAGGCTTTGTGTAGAGAATTAGTAAATTGTGATGGCCTGGGTGATGGCAATGATAAAAATAAAGGATAGAGCAAGTAAAATCAGGCTGCAGGGGTCGAAATAGTTGTCAGGGTTGTGCAGATGGGGATCGGAATGGTGATGGTGATCAGGCTGCAAATACAGTTCGAGCAAATGAAATAAGGTTCAGGGGTTCAAGTTTACTAAGAATCATCTTTAAGTGCAAAATTAGCAATGTGCTATCTGCAGCGAGATTTCACATATGAGGTGTTGAGATTGGTCATCGCAACAATCCAATAAAGCTTTCAGAAATTCGATTTAACACAGTGCTGTCACAGTGGGTTTCATACTTTTGGGAAACCTGGCTGATTTCTGTTCATGTGGTCTGGTTTCGGAATCTAATTTCGCTCTTTGCTGATGTGGACGCCCTGCACTGGGACCATCAATTCCGCGGAATTTGCACAAGTATTCTTAGAGGCCATCTTCCCACTTCATGTGTCCCCCAAGAGATCATAAGTGACAGAGACTCACGCTTTACATCGGATTTCTGGGCGGAAGTGAGTAAGAGATTGCAGACTAAGCTGCTCATGTCAACAGTGTTTCACCCACAAACAGACATTCCATCTCAGATCACAAATATGCAGGTCGCGTGGTATCTACAGGCTTTCGCCACTCAACATCAAGACCTGTGGGACACCATGCTTCCACTTGCGGACTATGCATAACACAAGTCTATGCAATCTTACACCAATTGAAGCCCGTTCGAGTTGGACCTATGATACACACCATCTATTCCACTATACTTCGTTGCAGGCCAGTGGCAGCGTGACAAAATGCGGATCCTGGCAGGTTCAGTGTTCGTTGAAGGATTGCAGGCCTTGTTGCTAAATGCCCACGACCGCCTCCGGAAATTACAGGACAGCCAGGCAGCGGTAGCCCATAGGAGGTGAAGTCCGTGCACATTTGAAGTGGGAGACTTCGTGATGTAGAGTACTAAAGACCTGCCAATAACATACTCAAACCAAGACCCTTCTCAGCGGAAGTTGCAACACCTGTGGGCTGGACACTACAAGTTCATTAAGTTTGATGGGCCAAATGCAGTCGAATCAGAATTGCCGGCAGATCTGACAATCCACAATTCTGTAAATGTCAGCAGACACTTGAAGTACACTGCAGATCGAGTGGGAGGAAAGGCTCCTCCTCCTCCCATCTGAACTGTCAGAGATATACATGGCACAACCCAGCGTTCGTATGTCGTAGAAGCGATTGCTTGACATAAGTGGGCACCGGACATCAAAGGTGGCTGGAAATATCAAATACAATTGAAGGCTACTATGACAATGAAATGCCCTTGGAACCAGCCGCTAATCTCTCAAAACCAAAGCAAATGCTTGATGACTTCAAAAAACCATACAGATAGGGAGAAACGAAGGTGAAATGCAACAGGAATGACTAAGACCATGGAGTTGATGGCGATTGGTTAATTGGTTACACTTCGTTGTGGAGTCGATGAGAAGTGCATTTATTCTTTTGTTTTTTAGAAGTATCTCAAACTATCTAGGAGGTATATGATGTAGAGAGAGAGGAAAGGTTAACAAAAGGTGCAGCTCTGCGGAGCGCACAGGCCAGAAGGGGGAACGTGCGGATCCACCCAAACTGAGTGGATTGGCGGAGGATAGAGATCCCTCATTTAGACAGAGAATAGACTATTTTCACATCATACTGCTACAGTGACGGGAAACGCTTTCGCGTTACTGTAACCGAGATTTGTTATGGCCGTTAGCGTGGTACTACAATACGTTATTGCTAGTCCCACTGTGCCATGGCACATTGAGGGTGTATTACTGTGAGGTATGGGAGTTGTTGGTACGTTCGGTTACATTTTCACTCGTTGCAAAACATTATAGCATCTCGTGTGTAAGAGTCTCAACTTACGCGCATGATGTGTAATAACGATATGGATCCCGACAAGTTGTTGTTCACATACAATAATGGTAAGTCATAATTACCTGTTTTATCAGAGCAATCATGTCATTAATCAAGATATATGCTACTTCTTTAGTGTAGAATTCGTTTAGTTAAATAAATACACAAACCGAAGGTCTACTACCACTCCCACTATGGCTCTTGCCACTTCCGCGAAGTGATCTCGAACGTCAACTCTATAACATGGTCGATGGTCACTGTATAAATCGGCAAACATGTTTGGCGTGAGAATAGCAGACACTCGACCGATGTTCATCAACTAATGTCAATGTGTACATACCGAAGATAACTTGGTTTGACCTCTGTATCAGCAGTATGTGACATTCCTGAGACAATCGATATCGTTCTCTTGAGATTGGTACTGCAACAACTACCTGGTATTCATCACTGCTCGGCTGTGGCAACTGCGGCTCTGATATGGTCTCTGACAATCGTGGTCTGATTAATGTGGCTCTGACATAGTCCCTGATAATCCCAGCTATGAGAGTGCGCTCTGACATAGTCTCTGACAATTCTGGCTCTGATACATGTGGCTCTGACAAGTGCAACTCTGACAAGGTCTCTGACAAGGTCTCTGACAATCCCGGCTCTGATAAACATGGCTCTGACAAGTGCACTCTAACATGATCTAACAATCCCAGCTGTGATAAATGTGACTGACAAGTGCGACTCTGACATGGACTCTGGCTCTGATTGGCTCTTACAGGGTGCCAAAGGCGGCGCTGGATACCAGGCATCCCTGTTGAGATCAACATATCCGATTGATCTAGTATATCATGTTATATGATTCCATAGATGCGTACTGGTTGAGTAGATATTGGTTATCTTCACCACTAGGAACAAGTTGCATGGGTGTATAAACCGAAGAAACATCTACAATGTGTCGTACTCATTGCGGAGCATCTCAACACATTATCATTCCATCAGTTCCATTTGGCATCGCAGACGATCGATACTCCCAATCCTCAATGAACAATAGGTCAGGATGTAATGTCCACCACATTACACACCCATTAGCATTGGCTTCCCGTGTATTGAGTCTATCGCTAAAACGACAATCATTGAGCAGTTTGGCAGGGCAATATCCTTGGTGACGTACCCGACAATTGTTTCATGGTGCTCGATCTCCTTCAATCATTATACTGTTGAATCAATTGCCTTGTCCGTGCCACTTCTCCACACACCTTGCCTTTTGAACTACAACTGTATCTGGATTATTGTGCTGCAGTATAGTGACTGTGACACTGTCCACTGGTATATCTTTTCACTGAGAATCCACATCGGACGGGATCAAGAGGTCTGTAGGTATAGACTCAATCTCGTATTCATTTGAAATGTCAAAAAATATGATGTCAGAGCATCAATATACTCTTATATGCTGATACCTTCTGGAAACAACAGAGTTGCAATCGTGTTGCATTTGCTCATGGCACCGTTGATGTGAGGTATCAATCCAGGTGATACTTTGTCGGGCACCAGAGAATCCCTCACAAGAAGCTTTCTGCATACATCTTCCTTCAGTGAGAGGGGATCTGATTGAACAATATGCAGTAGAACACTGAATCTTGACTTGAAATTAAATAGGTGTAGTTCCCATCGTAACATCTGTGGAATATGAATAACCTTGTTGGAACAATGGTAGCCATCATGATGAGGTTTTTGTGAGCAGCTTCAGATATTTCGGTGTCACTGTTATTGGCAGATCCCAATTCTCTAATACATTCAATATACTGGAGAAGGGAATGAATTTTGGGTATCTTGCTCATTCTGTGGCTCTTGCAGTATGGTAGGAAGAGGTGGATGTTGCTGCTGATGCCACTAAGCACATCCTGTAGGTATTTGAGAGTGTTTTTGGTGCGGGAGTGGTAGCTGGCAATCAAGATGAAGTCGATGACAGATTTGATCAACTTACAGTGGTCGGGATGCCCTTTAAAAAGAGGGGCAAGCGCTGCAAGCTAGACCTTCACCATGTCCTTGCACTTGGCACCAGTCCATTGTTTCTCATGGGTAAGTTTATCGTCAAACTGGCGTATGCTAGAGAAGTGAGCAATTATGGAAAATCGTTCATCTATCTGGTCCAAACCCTTTTCCTGGCCATAAATATCTTTTAGAAAACAAACAATCCATTCCCAGGTGTGATATTTGAATAGACGCTTCAGTAGCTGGTGCAACCGGTCAACATTCATGCAACTATATATATAACAACCTGCATGGGCATCAGCGAAATTTGGACAGTCGGCAAACTTCCACAGCTCCATCTGCACAGGAGCCGTCATTGACAAATGAAGTTACCATTGGGGGTGGCAGCACCTGGACCTGCACGCAAAGCCGGGCATGTCATCTGCACATATCTCTCATCGAGGGCACCAACCATTTTTCACCATAGTTATGGTGGACTGCTCTTGGTAGTCTGCAAGGAATGAGGCAATTCGGGGAAATGAATAATGAGTGCGACCATCTGCACACAGAACTGCAAATCCGCTCTTTGCCGGCCCCTCCAGTGTGTGCAATATCGTTGGAATAGATTCATGATAGGCGAACCTATTGGTGTGTGTTTTTGGTCCATTTGGACAGTGCAGTAACAGACCGAGAGGTATTAACCGGTTCGTCTTACCTGATTGTTTCTTCACCTTAGGGAGGTTGCTGATACTGAGATAAACCAGCGAAGCCATTGTGTCACCGCTTAGTGTAGAGAGCATAGTTTTGTCACTGCCGAGTATACCGGGGACAACTGTTAATCCATCTGGCAAAGATTCCAAGGATGTGTTAGCAATGAATAATGATGTTTTAATAAGTAGACAAATCAGGTCAACACTAGAGCTGACACTGTTGATATGCTACCCGCTCTGACACGATCAAACTGACATGCTATCTCCGTCACACTCCCTGACACGCTCTCTCTGACAATATGACTCTGACACTCTCCGACACGCTTTCTGACATGTTCTCTCTGACATGATCTCTCTGTCCCGAGCTCTCTGACACAAGCTCTCTGACACAATCTCTCTGACACAAGCTCTCTGACACAATCTCTCTGACACAAGCTCTCTGACACAAGTTCTCTGACACCAGATCTCTGACGCCAGCTCTCTGACACGAGTTCTCTGACACGAGCTCTCTGACACGAGCTCTCTGACACAAGTTCTCTGACACCAGCTCTCTGACGCCAGCTCTCTGACACGAGCTCTCTGACACGAGCTCTCTGACACGAGCTCTCTGACACGAGCTCTCTGACGCCAGCTCTCT
>Ga0307512_10001563_pt1 | contig 32082 bp, 25 predicted proteins | sample 14_EM_MG_FD_200267 | JGI IMG/M metagenome (GOLD analysis project Ga0307512, IMG submission 200267) | Populus trichocarpa ectomycorrhiza microbial communities from riparian zone in the Pacific Northwest, United States - 14_EM | ecosystem: Host-associated > Plants > Roots > Unclassified | place... | reverse complement strand
TCTATCTACAGCTGCATTCAAGCAGTATTTAATGTGAAATGATTTTTATTTGCTCTTTGGCCAATTTCCATTTCTGTAGATAATATTACACTCAACCGAATATATGCTGCATGGGAAACTTATCTGGTCATTCTGCTGCACATGGTATAGTAGACTCATCTGCCGATATCTAATGATAATAGTAACATTCGAGATGTATTGTGTAATGTTTAAAATATTGGGTAATATTACACAACAATCACTCCTTGAATGGGTAATTACCTCTAATACCATGATTTCTCAAATATTTATTTGCTTATTTGTAACTGGCACCAATATTTCCAACAGTAAATATGCAATGTACCCCTCTAATATAGCCAATACCATCCCTGGAACTATAACATATATTGTATACACTTTCTCTGATATTCAGCTCAGTATATGATTGAGCCCCAGCAATTTCCTGAAAACTTCAGTTTGGATGAATTGTTATATGCAATTTGACATACATGAGATTCTGCCATAGGTATATGAATTTAACTAGGGAGGATTTGGATACTAAAGTGCATACCACTTTTACCCTCCGATGTTCTCAACTGCAAACAACAATTTGAAAAATTTCATTATATTGTATATTTGGTGGCAACGTAGCTAGATATAAACAAGCTGAAATGTATATATCAAGAGGAGATATGATGCAATTAATCTGAAACCAAAACTGTTATACACTGCTGTGTAAATGTCTTTCTATACATTTTATGAAATTCCACTTCTGTTCAATCCAAGAAACATACCAAAATTGAGCATCTGCATACGTTTATTCGGTTCTACTTCTACCGTTAGTCTATTTTCAATATTGTTCAGTTTTTCAGTATCATTATTAATATACTGTATTGCATTCGAAATGTGATGGTGATATTTGCGGCAATGTAGGGCTGGAAACCAATGAGCTGTTATAGTAATACAAAGATGAATATAATTCTGTAAAGAGAGAGATATCTGATTGAGAAACAATATATCAAAATTGGCTACTGGTCAGTTGGATATAACAACTCCAGGTAGATTTTAATCAACTGTAAAGTATCGGAATATATAGAAGATAGAGAAATCATGTTCAAATAAATCCAATTTGTTCATTATTTCAATGGAAAAATAAAATTGGACAGAGTACCAACATTATGGTCAATAGATGTTGGAAATGGTTCTCCAAAACAGCAAATTACATATCTGTTATATTCATTCACTGGATCTTCTATCTAGTATCTTTGGATGATTGACTTGTATCATCTGAAGGATATATTGCATCTGAAGAACATCAATACAGACTTCTAAATTCTTATTATTACTACAACGATTGAATCTCTATTCCTCATTTCAATAATCAGTCACCACCTAATACTATTCCAACATCAACTATGCTATGAAGAAGCTGGATAGATTGGAGTCTACCAAAGTCACCTGCAAGTTATCTACAATGATACTAACTAAAATAGTTCATATATAGCCACACATCAATTTCTACCCCCTAGGGAAATCACTGTTAGTTTTAATAGTCTTCCGAAAACTACACCTGCAATATTCTATTGGTGGATAATGAAACACACGATATGCAAAGTATTTGTATTGTCAATGAACTTCAAACCATTGGGACAATCAGTTTGTATTTGAGACTGGTACACCACAACTTTGTAAGGGTATAAACTATATTATTCATATTGCAGATGGACCATTCTTAGAATATGCTGCAAGGTCTTGAACTGCACTACATCCTATATCAATTAAAGCTGTGATTTGGTTATCGTCAATGTGAGTAATCAATTTGCAAACATACTGTAATATAATGATGTCTGTGAAAACTAATATGCCAGAATGTACATTACAACTGATTTGAATAAGAACACAAACTTGTTCTAAATTATGTATAGATATTGGTACTAGGATTATAGTAGGAGTAGTACATTTGGTTGTAATGTACTTCATAGTATCTGGCTTTAAATGTATAGAGTAAGTAGCTAATAATCATGTCAATCTTGAAATTCAGAATAATGTATACTACATATGATATGACAATATATATCCTGAGGTAAAACAAGCATAAACAACTAAAGAAGTTGTAGATAGATTTAATTCAATTCAAAAAGAACAAGCACAATAATAACTTGAAAGTGGATATTTGCCATGTATCCAAAACTGGGAAATGTTTATCTGTACTTTACATTGTTACTACAGTTTTACATTTAGACACAATGTCTTCCAGTAGCCACACAAATAATAATGCATGCTGCATTTCACTACTAAATGAGTATTAAAAATTCATATAATATGTATTCCACTGTGAATATGAACTGTGATGACAAAATCACTTTGCTAAAAGTCATATTAATGCTATCTAACAGGATATTCTGTACTGCTGAAGATGCCAATATACTCAATATAATCTGGCCAACTAGGATACACTTTGTACTAAGCCATGAGGATTTGATTCTGGGAGAGAATATGTAGTTGGTATTTGTTTATCAAAATAACAAGTATTAACTACTCTTTCGAATGCAGTGACAATTGAAAGTTGACTACCACCACATCTGCTCTCTTTGCTATACCCCAGGGTATGCTCTAGATTCTGTAATATACCAGTCCAAAGAATAGAGGATTATTTCCCCTCCCTTCTCTGTTCCTTTTTATCCTAGTTTTCTTTATCAACTGTATCTTGTTTCTCATCCTCAAAATAACTAAACACACTTTCAGGTATCTTCTTTGCTGCTAAAATCATGTAGGCTACAAGTTTGAAAACCTTTGATGTATTTCAAGAGAACACTATTATTTGTGCAGCCATTTCTTGATGAATTCTATCTTTGGCTGCTTTGCCTCTATCTGTACTTTCAATTTTACCTAAGAAGCACTGCATTCTCAGTTTTATAGACTTGGGTATTTCCAATCTGGCAGTGGTTGTTGACTGCTACTGCAGTAGTATTCTCTACCCCAGAGCAATTTGATAATACAATTTTATTTTACAATTTCATATCCAGCAGTCCACTATATACAGACCACCTCAGGTGCTGTATCAAGCCTTCTGCCACAGAGAGGAATGAAACTGATCTGTAATAAGTTCAAGTACCAAGTGGGCAACTCAGCATGCAGTACAGGGCTACATAGTAGCAACAGTTAAAGAAGCCATAGCGATGGTTGGCAGAAATTGAAGTTGACTAATATTATATATATATGGAAAAACCTTTTGCTAGAATTGAAAGGTTCCATTCAAGTATAATTCCAGGTATTCAAGATATTGTCCTCAGTGTGGTTTCTGGTCATTGCGCAGGTAACAACCTGCTGTGATTAGCTGACAGTTAGTTGAACAATAGATAAGCCAGTAAGCACACTTATTACTGTAATGTGGGAGGAATCGACTCCAAGATCACTTAACTAGAAGTATCCCTTCTAATTATCCCTCTATTTTGTCTCACTATCGGACTTGATATTGGACTTACACAAGGACTAATAGCAAGTTCACTTCGAATCTTCACTCAGGCACAGATAGTAATTGGAACAGAATATATGTAGAATAGCCTTCAAGTCCCAATATGTTGTTAAGGATTGTTCTCCATCGTAAGAAGGTTGCCCTCTATCCCAGCGGACAATGGAGAGGTCCATATACCTCATCCCTCCGTGCTCTAACTGCCATTTCTAACTACGCATTTCTCTACATAAATGCCCACTATCCTCTTGTCTTTCAATTCTATTACTCTGATAACCAGTCGGCCGGAACTGCCTCCGAACAAATGCTATCCCTCCAATCATGCAGTCTTCGGGACCAACATTATCCTTCTGATACGTATCTTCAGAGTGACTGGTATCCATCGGACTGTGGTCTTCCGGACCATCTACCTCGTTGTATCATTCAATAGCCTTCCTTCATGTCGTAATCAGTTTTATTTTTCCTACTGGCCATAGCTGACACCAATTGAGGATTACTTTGGATAGAGTTGACGATGGCTGGCGTCACTCTCTATCTCTGTCCATATAGAATATAGTAATGTGTGTTTGCATTGTATTAACACACCATTGCAACTGTGACAACACGGGAGGGTGGGTGGTGATGATGTGGTCGAGGGATATATGCCTGGGGGTCATTGGTGTGGTCATGGTGCCGGTGTATAATTGATGAACATTGATAAATCGCCACATGACAGCATCATTGAGTGATCGTTCCTGACCCTGGAACTGTAACCAATTCCAAAGGTGTAACAATTGTACAATCCATCATTGAATGTATTTTTTTCATTTCAAACCTGCAGATTAAGCTCAGTACTGTACCAGTCTGATAGAGAACTGGAGTGCCTAACATTCCAAGCACAGGATGTGTGGAGTGTACACAAATATAGATAGGATCAATATTTCGCTTCAAACAAACATCAAAAAATTCCCAACACAATTCTATGTCATGCTAATTAGATATTAGAATCTATATCCAGGCCTTGGACCTAGTGGAATCGGCATTGCCAGCAGGTTAGTCTTATGGTATAAACATCTTATTAGTGATTTTATTCATATTTAGTTCCACCAATGATTATCTTCGTATATTGACAGTTCAGCTATATATTAACTATGCACTTGGAGTTTACTTCTTTGCCTATGTATTAGCCTGTCAAACTACATAATACTTTGTCCTCTAGAAGTTAAACATGAATGGTATAACTTTGCTATCTGGAGAATAAGGTTTTTAAATTCATACGTTTCATAATTTTCATATTATAGGGGGTAATTGTCATACACTCTATAGCAGATTGATTTTACATTTAGAATCTATATAAAGAGATACCCCTTGCCATTGATATCACAAATATTTCGTAATTATGATATTAACTCTCTAATACCTTTTCCCAGTAGGAATAACGCAGATTCACTTTAATCTACAAGATAGATTAAAAACAAATTACTGCTGAAAAATTCTGTTCATATGATATGGTGATAAGAAATAGCCAATTCTCAATCCAGATATCGACTTCACTTGGTACCAATTGTACATTAGCAGCTGAGAAAACATCAAATGCAGTATTTAGCAAGTTGTTATTGTGAAAGTAAGAGAAGTTGTGATAATATATACACATTTACCAGCATTTATTGAAATATGTATTTTAAGTAATCCAGTACCTGATACCATCTCACAATTGATTTCCTCTGCTCTGCAGATTATAGCTCCTCTTTCCATATGTACTCTTCAAGCTTGTGTGCGTGGAAATGCATGTCAAATTGTACTATGAGCTGTGCTCTCAAATGCACCGACTTTACAAATTAATGGTCCGAAGCCAGTGAAATGTATTCATTCTTTTCCAGAGATATTATTTCCTGTAAGTTACTAGATGTACAAGATTTCAGTTATATACACTATATGTTATTGCATTATTGCAGACATCTACATAAAATTGACTTTGTAAATAGGGTATACAAGTATTCCTGATCATGTAGCCAACAGTCTAGGTATATGTCAATCCATAATTTGTACTTACATTAAGAGCAGATAGAACAATTCATTTATCATTCAGTATCAATATGTATATCGTATTATTCTATTGATTATAAACATCTGATTGTGATACTAAGTTAATCAATATTCATATTTATGGTATATAGAATATATATTATATTAGAAATTAATGTATTTTTAGATATCAGATAATACTGTCTATATCTTAAAACCACAGTGTTTGGGAATAATGCTCCACAATAACACATCTGATCAGTATATATAGATTAGTTCTCACTACCTATTACCCATAGAGCATCAATGGTATTCTATTCAAAAATAACAGTTTTGCCACTATTGTACAATCTGTACTATAGTTAATATAACTACCATACTATTACTATCAATAAACAATATCACATGGTACATTGTTAGCACTGGAGTATAACCAAGACTACTTATGGAAATCCAGTCTGAGCTATTAATACGCTGTAATTAGTGATATCAGTGAAATTGCCTTCATGTAATAATAAAATGTATACTTTATCTGATTGAACATTACTCAAATAATAAATTAGAAATTCACAATAACACAATAATTCGCTAAATATAAATATATATCTTATGCTAGAATATACAATATAATTATAATATCTGCAATTTTGATTGTGCTTTTTCTCAAATGAGAGTATGGATTCTGTATATCAAATCTGCCTTCAATAAGGAAATTGATTGTAGTGAGGCTCCTATCATGTGTTCCAATGCTGTATATTCAGCCAACCCTGAACAGACTTGGATGGTAGCATAGCCTCATGATATTGTTGTAACACACACCATCTTTAGGCTTGGAGTATAATATCTTTAGCCCCCAATGTTTCCTTGTGTGGAATGCTGGGAAGTTCTGCTTCTAAGCACCATTTTCGGCTTCCCTATCTAGAACAGTGTGAGTTGATGTTTCACCCACACATGGATCAGCATTTCTAAACCACAACCCGTCACTTCCTTACCAACCTCATTGTGTTCGGCTTTCCCGAAAACCACGAACATTTTTGCATCCACCCATTCCAACCTGGCTCAACTAACTGGTATTTTCCATCTTTAGACTCTCCTCCCTTCAATCTGTGGCGCTTTCTCAACCTGATCGACTTGCATAGTCACATCACAGACACAATGCATGTTGGAGTGGTCATCCCAACCAGCATGGGTCAGAGTGCATCCAGTACTTGTCGGTATATAACTCATTCAATCTTTCCCAATTCACTCAGATCGATCAATGTCAACTTTATGACTGTCATATCCACTCAGCAACTCTCATCTCCTCTTGGTGACCCTCATATCCACCAAATAACCATCATTATAGCACCTCGACGAGTTCCACAGACATTGCCTACCGGCATTTCAAACGGGACCGAACAAATCTAAACCTCTGTGATAAGAAGATGACCCAGGACATAGATGCTGTGAGCAGCCAGTCAGCTTTCACTGAAGGCCTTGCAGCGGCCAAAGGATGGAAAACTAAACACGACAAATCTGCTATCCCACCATACACCAATATGTTATTGTATACTGAGGTGCAAGGTGCACCAAAGATGCGTGACCAGGTTAGAAAATCTGACTCTGATATTGAGTCTCTGACATTTGGTCTCTGACTTTGAGTCTCTGACATTTGGTCTCTGACTTTGAGTCTCTGACATTGAGTCTCTGACATAGAGTCTCTGACATTGGGTCTGTGATATTGAGTCTCTGACATTGAGTCTCTGACATTGAGTCTTTGACAATGACTGACATCGACCTGACAAATAGGAGTTAACTGACATTTGCGAGATGCTTTCTGATGACTCTGGAGATCTCCCGGGACTTGCACAGGACACGAAGCTTCTTGATGATGATATTTGTACAATCCAAATACTCATCTCATGCTTGCAAAGAAGAGTCAACTGAAGGGCCACCATCACACCCAAGAAAGCCCAATCAAGGCCAGCCAAAATGTCAAAGACTGCAACGAGCCCTGCTGCAAGGCGAAATAACGCATCAAGCCCTGCCCGAAAGATCACATCCGCTACTTCATTAGACAAGATTCGGGTCTCTCTTACTACACTGATCAATAATCGCACTTCAGATGTTTATGTTGGGTCAACCACACCCTCAATTTCAAGCTCAATCTCATTTGGACCAAGGGGAGATTGGTTGCACAGGGTGGGAGTACCACTTGTAGTGGCACAATGCAATCGGCAGTGTTGTCCACAATACCATCTCCTTTAGTCACGGATGTTTCGGGGGATGTTCAGTCGCCTAGGTTCGACCCATTGAAGATCAACAGCTCCGGTGGTGCCCTCCAACAACCCTTGTTGGGATGGAATGATGCATGTGCCCCCTCGACGATTTCACTGGTAGATATCAGCACCAGGAGGCCTACATGCGGTGCAACCAGCTCACTAGCTCATTCTGTTGTCAGAGGCACCTCAACAGGTAATGGATACCAAAAAGCCACAGAAGACCGGATTGATCAATGTATCACATGGATTACAGATGATCACCCTGTAAATATTGTCAAGGAGTCAAAGTGGCCTCGAGTTCTGAAAGACTTCACAAAGAATCCTCATGTGCCCCACTGGTATGACCAACTTGTTGCCTCGATTACTCAGCAATATGATCTAGCAACCAACTTGCAGGCTGTTGATTCTTGTTGGGCAAGCACAACATCCACTCCGGGCGATAGGCAAGTGTCCAGATTTGCACTGATTGCCAGTTCAGTAGATGAATCAAGCTGGGACAACTGTCTGATGTTCCCTGACTTCGAAGGCCATCTGATGGTGACATTGATTACCATCCACGGATGGGCATGGTGGATGACACTGACAATGCAATCGAATATATCAAGACCAACCCCAACAACCTGGAACGCAGATTGACCATTGGGGTGAACAAGAGCATCAAGATTGCGAGAACTTTGTGATTGAGTCACTAGACAGTTCTAGAGACGAAATCGGTGGTGATGAGTTGGATATTATGGAGGAGGATGTCGAAGGGAAAGGGAAGGAAGAGCTACAGGGGATGCCGGAAGACCATTACGATTCCAAACAAGGGATCATGATGATTACTGACCATGCACAATCACGTGATTCCCCTGGCTGGTCTTTCGAACATGACCAAGATTTTGAGATTCAAAATGGTGAAGAATTAGATCATGTAGATGCTGACTTCAGCAACATTGCCCTAATGGAACGAGAGGGAGCCAACAACCCTGTTGGGCAAGAACAGAAGGCGGACCAGATGGATAATGTCGATGTGAACTGGTGAGTCCCTGTTCTTGTCAGAGTGTTCACTGTCAGAGCCGTAGAGTTACTGTCAGAGTTCGGCCGCTGTCAGAAATGCTGTCAGAGCTGCGGTCAGAGCTGCTGTCAGAGCTGTTGTCAGAGCTCAGCCGCTGTCAGAGCTGCTGTCAGAGTTGCTGTCAGAGCTCAGCCGCTGTCAGATCTGCTGTCAGAGCTGTTGTCAGAACTGTTCTCAGAGCTCGGCTGCTGTCAGAGCTGCTCTCAGAGTTGCTGTCAGAGCTCAGCCCACTGTCAGAGCGGCTGGCAGAATGTTGAATGAAGCAAATTTTTACTCACAGGTTAGCGGAGCAGATGGATAACCAGGAAATTCACAGAGAAACCTTAGAGGAGACAATGGCAGGGTTAGGCAACACCATGGAGATCAGAACTTTCAAGCTGCTCCACAAACCCACCCAGTTACAACTGCACCAAAATATTGCCGTAAATTGGATGGCAGAGACGGAGAATAGCTTGGCAAAGGGAGGTTCATTGGCAGATCACTGCAGTACTGGCAAGGTTAGACCCTGCTGTGCCCTTGAGATATACTGTTTGCCACACTAAAAATCATCAGACTCTGACAGGACTAGCTTTAATATGTCACCAGGTTAATGTCTATGAACAAAAAATCGAGAATCCACCTCCTGGATTTGAGAAATGGGAGATTGACATGAACAACCACAAAGCAATGGTTGAATGGGGCGAGAAGGTCAGAAGGGAGCCATGATAACCATGGTGGGAGGTTTACCTCCCAACAATACGTCTATGGTATGACCGGCTTGCATACCACAATAGTAATGACATGCTAATGTTGAAATAGTGCTAAACCGATGGTGGCCAAATGGGAAGCTGTAGTGACTAAGTTCACCGGCTTCACTGCACCTCCCTATTTGGTACTTCTTCCTGGCGGAGGGCATCTCATCGAGCCACTCTTAATGGCAAATCATGGAGAATAGTTGTAATCTCAACCGTTGAGACTTTCTCCCAGCGGTTCAACCAAGCGGAAGCTGACAGTTCAAAATCTTGAGGCCCTGGCTTATCTCTTTGCATTCAGTTGGATGAGGCCCACAGGTTGAAAACAAGCGGGACCCCAATCAGCAAGTGCAGGATGACAAATGGCACGTTGGTTAGAATGGATTTCTGTGATTACTATATGCGTATGGCATCCTGTATACTCAGTGTGGAGCCACAATCCTAATAGACCTTAAGGGCAACCCCATTGGTAAATGGCTTTGAATACTTACGTTGGATCCCACGTTTTCCGGAGAATTTATCCTGGTTGAACCTACAGCTGCCACCAGATACATTGAATGATACTGTCAACATTGATGATGATTGGGTTGCGGACAGGAGAAATGTGTCAGGTAATGAACATGGTGCAGGGATGACACCAGTTGCAGATCTGTACAAGAAAGGCCCAGAATTCAGATCACTTTTTTGCTGCAAAACAATGACTTGGGATGTGTATATGTTGCCCCTAAGTGGTGAAGTGAGGAAATTAAGAAGAGCCATGCAAACATCAGATATTGAAATCAGACAGCACCACTATGAGGAAACTATTGGGAAGCGAGGATTCGTGGTTTAATGCACACTAATGCAACAGCAAACAATGGTGAGCCAAATTTCATTCAAGAACCCCAAACCCATCATCAACATCCCTCTTATGCATGTAACTACCCGACTTGTTACATTCACACAGTCCGCTGGTGCGGGACAGTTCTACATTGATTCGGTAGACAGTAACTATTCAAGGGGTAGTGTTACAGGGGTACTTCAATCCCAATAATCAATACAACATTTATTAGACTAAGTACTGCTGCCTATCTATTCCTCATCTTATCCCAAGACTAAACCTCATATCTAGTAACACTACTGAGAGCTCGCCACTCTTTCTCATCCGTCCGAGGTTGATGTTCCGAAAATTCTTCAAACGGTAACAACCCGGTTGTGATGTACTGATTCATATCATATGCAATGCCGTCAAGAATTGCTGAGTATGAAGGTATGTGGGAGATATGGGTCAAACCCTGCTTGTTGCAATAGAAAACGGGACCGCCGAAGGTTCTGACCACCTCTTGATGTGCTAACGGAGATTGTGTCAATCTCTTCGAACACATATGAGGAACAGCAACCTAGGTGAAATAGGGAAGTAATTGTGAGTTTGAATAGATAGACTTCTTAATAATATTTTAAGGTGTTCTTCGCTGGTAATGTCTAACTGTGGATTGCTGCTAGAGCTTGGTTCTTCCCATTGTCAGGGACAATGTGAGTTCTTATATAGTTGGATCCTCAGATCAAGCTTGCCTTCTGATTACCGCAATGACAAATAGTGTGCTTGATACCTTATCGCCGAGATCAAGTTAAGTGACTCATTGATAGTACCACAAATTACCTCAAGGTTGTCGTGTTCATGCATTATGCCCCCGCTAGGGCCAACCTCATGTCACGATATCACACACTAATATGACAACTCAAAACTTCAACTAATACATCTTGCTTCCCATTCATTCAGTAGTTGGATCATTTGACGATGCATAGTCTTATCAGTGCTTATCGCAATATATATTAATAGATCTTCCCAATTACATGCCTCGGGTTAATCTGGCTATTCGTCATTGCATCGGAGATTCAATCGGCAACCAACCAAGACACTGCCAACGTCGATTACGACAGGCAGACTTCCTAATATTAAACTGGTATGACATTGCAATTCATACTAACTCAAACCAATCAGCAGGGTCGCTTCAGGCCTCTTATCTTCAGCCAATTTCATCTATCCCTCAGACACTGCATGCTTAGGTCTTGACCTTCCATAGACCGGGCAGTGCCGCAAGGTGTTCCCACCACTCAGTATGTGGGCTTGCGGATCCCTCTTACTTGCATCATGAGTTACGTCTGCTTCACACATAATTCTGTGGAAGCCCAACTTAACTGTGTGATGTCCTGCTAGACAAGATGAAGTAGGTGTGGCCAATAATTATGCGCACTGCTGAACGTTTTTCACTTCCCAGTAATGGCAACATAATTGCATCATCATAAGTGAATCCGCTAGTGCAAGTGTGCTTGTTGCTAATTGATCGACCTGGAGCTCAAGAGTAATCCCGCTAAGGATCACTTGACTGAGTACCATGATGATTCTCCACTAGTAGGTGTTGTGCATATGAGTCATGTGCATTCATCACATGTACTTGCTGCAATCCATTCATATATCATTACCGCTGTGAGAGGAGAACCCCTAACCAGTAGAGAGAGAATCAGTGGGGTTGACTCTGTGCAGGCTACAATGATGGGGAAGATGAGGCCATTTGGCCCTCATTGGCGGTTGAATCTCCATATCTCCGTAGTGCTTATACTGGGCCCTTCCTCGATTGATCCCGAAATAGCTTGTTTGACAATGTTCTGGTCATTACGTTCCGCGGTTGATACAACAGGGAGACCCAACCTGAACATGCTGAGGACGGCTAATGCTGAGTGTGCAAAGTCTTTCCCAGCAAAGACAGACTGTAAACCTCTGGCTCAGAAGTTCAAGTGTATAACCCATGATCAGATCGAGGCAGCATTGCAGTTTGCGACTCCAAAGTTGGCTTGGCTCAACCACTTTCTCTGGAACACCTTGACAGCAACAGACAATGGAGAAATGGTGATTCTGTGGGTATATTGGCCACTTACCCAATGGCTCATCAAACAGGTCAGCACTCCTTCACAATCCCACTTTCTGCCACTCATACCAACTCTGACATTCAACTCTGCCACACATCAACTCTGACAGTGAACTCTGACATGTACTCTGTGTATTATAATCATACTAACTGTCCACAGTACTGCCGCCTCTTAGGCTGCAAGTGTTTTGCTATGCATAGCTCATTGAGTGCCAATGCGCATGCCTCCATGAAGAAGTCATTTATCAACTGTGCGCAGGTGAGGGTCCTTGTCTTGGCCTATCAGACAAGCAATGAGGGCTTGAGCCTACATCATAATTGCCAAAATTCCTTCCCGGTAGGACGGGGTATAAGTTACACAATGCAACATCAGGCATGGTTGCGTGGCTGGCAGATTTTTCAGCAGCAAACACAACACACAACTCGATTGGTAAACCTCACCATGATTGATCATTCGATCGAAAACACCCAGCAGATGAAACCATCACCAATGCTATATGCGCAGGGGATGCCCTAGAATGCTGCCAGTGAGCACATTAATCCTGATGCTGATCAAGTATATGACACTTTGATTGGAAAGATTTCCCCACAGGCACTCCAGTCTGCTGTGATTGGTCAATGTAAAGATGTAATAATGGATGTTAGTTAATTTGTAAGGTTTCTATGCTTTCCACTTTTCGCTCGGCAAATTTTTTCCTTCTCAGTTGGTTCTTGGATTTCGGATGTCTCTTTCAGGTTGACAGATTTGGTCTCTGTTCGGGTTTCCGAGTTCGCCCCTCTGGGATTTGCGTAGCTGTTGAGTTCTCTCACAGTGGACATTTTGGAAGGTTTTGAGCTGTATACATTACTAGTACCAACGAATGGAGTAATTCAGTTACTGACTTTGACTGCCGACCATCCTGACTGCGACTCTGACACCTGCTACGCTGACAGCAGCCACTCTGACAGCAGCCACTCTGACAGCAGCCACTCTGACAGCAGCCACTCTGACAACAGCCGCTCTGACAGAGTCACGCTGACAACAACTGTGACAACACTCTGACAACCACTCCGACAGCGACTCCCCAAACAGTTTGCTATGACCATGTGTAACCGACAAAAAGTCTTCATCAATTAACCATGCAAAATCTCTATTTGTAAGCGCTCTTCAAGCATATTGCACAGCAAGCGCTCTACAGTCAAGGCGACAATGAACGATGACTTCATTACTTGTTAAAAGCTTACTGAAGAGACACGTTGACATTGAACTGTACCGAAATCCTGTAGTACCGAAAATAGCGAAGACTTACCCCACAATAGATGAAGACGGGACCACGATACATATGCGGTGTGGATGCACATTTGTGCTATCGAATGAGATATCCATGCCACCCAGTCATCGGCTCAAGTTTACTGTTAGTGTGTATTCACTTCAGAGATATGAGAGACACTCACAGTTCTGCAGTACGATACTTTAACTCTTTCAAATACCAATGTGACTTCGGAGGTGTTTGATGGACATTGCTGCAAAGCCAAAACATTCAGGGGCTGCCATTGTCGTCCTCTCGTTAACCGATATATTATTGTTGGACTAGCACTATCTGATGCTTTGGAAGCACTGGCGACTTGTAGCAGGCATTGGATGGTAGTTAGGTAGAGAACGTCATGGGGAGAGAATGGAATTCTATGCTGTATGAGAGTACAAATTCTAGTGCCTGTCATGGTGCCACCATACTACTCCACAACCTATATACATACTACACACTCCCAACATACAGTTGCCAAGATCAGCAGAACTACCACACCGTGAATTCCAATGAGTCCATGACATTGTTTCAGCTAACCAATCCCGGAGCCACACTGTAAACTACAATGGTTCAGTGACATGGAGTCATCCATTTCAATTGCGTGGTGCAGTTGTGCATATAATATGCCAAGCAAGCACAACTCGACTGTGACAAGGTTGCTCAGCCAGGTCACTCTGACAAGGTTGCCCTGACAAGGTTGCTCTGACAAGGTCGCTCTGACAAGGTTGCTCTGACAAGATCGCTCTGACAAGATTGCTCTGACAAGGTCGCTCTCAACTGGTCACTCTGACAAGGTCGCTCTGACCCGGTCACTCTGAGAAGGGTGCTCTGACCCGGCCACTCTGACTAGGTTGCTCTGAAAAGGTTGCTCTGATGAGGTTGCTCTGACAGATTGTTCTGACAGATTGCTCTGACAATTACATCCTAATCTTCGATTAAGGGCAGTGCCAATTTCGTACGGCCAACACAAACTACTTACTCTACTTCAGTTCCTTGAAAACTAGTAGTCACGAGCCAGATATGGCATACGAGTTGCCTGCAAGGTCAAACCCAACCCTTCTCAGCTGCCTTTGTAGTGATTTCGGGTACTACCCACTAACTAACACAAACTACTGCCCATAGGGATATACATCATGCAACACTGAACCGGGCAACTTACCTCCTGAACAATGGTAGGTACCTACTCATGTACATTGGAGAGTTGCACTGCAGATCCCGTCAACCTCCAACCATGTGCAGTGTCATAATGCTATACTGCTTGCAATGGAATATTCAAAGTATAAGGCTTTCATTTTGTTCACCTTCTGGTCAGGTCAGTAGCCATTGCCTGCGGAGCACCTGTGGTGAGATCTGGCAGGATCTGCAAGAGCACACCATATGCGACTGTTATAGCCCCTTCGACTGGCATAGCAGTGACAACCATACTGTGCCGTATCAAGATCCTCTTGTGTAGTGGTATCTGCACAGCGAGATCCCTGAGTGGTTGCTGGAGAAGGTTCTCATAGTGTGGCCCAAAGGAAGGGTTGGTGGGCAAGAATATGGTTGGGAAGATTAGCAGATTACGGAACATTGACAAAGCAGTATAAAATCAATGCTAACTTCTGGAACCTATATAACCTACTCCGAACATGGGAAAGTCCAGTATAACTTTGACCCTGACATGGGAGATCAGATGTATACGGTGTAACACTGACAATTACTTTAACTCAGACAATTTCCCAAACTCTGACAACCACCCTAACCAGAGGTGGGAAGTAAACCCATCTACAATACGGTAGTACCTCAACTTTGACTTAGGAGAACCCAATATATATCGTATAACTTTGACTCTGACAATTATCTTAACTCTGACAATTTCCAAAATGCTGACAATAACGCTACTCTGAGACAGGAAGCAACCACACCAATCATCCAGCATTACTTTGACTTTGACTTGGGAGACCCAACATACACTTTATAACTTTGACTCTGACAATCACCCTAACTCTGACAATCACCCTAACTCTGACAATCACCCTAACTCTGACAATCACCCTAACTCTGACAATCACCCTAACTCTGACAATAACCCTAACTGACAACTACCATACTCTGACACCAGAACCAACCTTGCCTAAATGGTAATTACTTCAAATCTAAAACGAAAGACCCAACATAGATAGAATAATCCCAACTCTGACAATATGCTTGATTCCGACACATTTACAGCATAACTTCGACTTTCACATGGATCATAACTCTGACATGGGAACCAATACTATTAGGTCAATTTTCAACTCTGTCAATGTTGGATTCTGGTGACGGGAGATAGAAATGCACTACAAAATCGATGGTGACAAGCCATGGATTCTTAGTACATGCAAATCCAATACACCCAACGTGAACCTGCACACCAACATCCAACTCACAGAAGGTCAAACGGACCCAAATCTGGCTGCAGCACCTGCAACTGTTCCCTAAAATCTGGGATGCAGCTGTGGCCGCACTGATCAATATCATAGTGACAGGTCCCGGGGAAGCAGCAGCCGCAATGACTATCAAATCACTGGAACCAGTAGCCTGGGGACTCACTCCAATGGAAATTGCCGTCAACACGACCAAGCTGATGGGGATGAAGGCAGTAACAAGAGATTGAAAGGCCAGCAGATGACCGAGTGTGATGACGAAGACAACAATCTGCGATCCGCACACCGAGGAGCCCACAAATCGAGTAGCTGTAGTCAATCTTCCGGTTTGATCAAACAAGGAGGAGTAATGACGCATCCAGCTCAACTTGTGTGTCTGACAGACACTTTCTGGGTGCGATCATCTAGGGCTTTCACCGGCCAGCGACTTGTTGCTTGGAGCGGAAATGAACATCGCTGTGTTCGCCTTACTATGTCCCATCAGCAACAACTCAAGTTTCCGTAAGAAACACCCGGGTGTTCCGGACGGCTCTGACGGCTCTGACGAAACCTCGTACCATCCGACGGAGAATAACATGCTTCCCGTTGCCCAGGCAATGTGTCGCAACTCGCATTGCATACATACCTCTCCCAGTGTTTACTGGCCTGATCTAGTGGCCTTCAGGTGCACCTGGGAGCACCTGGGAGCACGTCGAATCACTGGAGAGCAGTCTGGGAAAATCATGTTTGGAACTGCTGCTGGTGCGCCTGGAAATCATAGCTACTACTTATCATTCAACGATTTGCAAAACTTATGCATTCAGTTTGTATTCTTATCTATGTATCTATGTATCTATATAGCTACCTATCTACGCAAGGTATATCTGGACTGGCAGCACACGGTGATTGAGAGCAACTCGAGGTGTGCCAGAAGATCACGATCGAGTGAATACAGAGATACACTCCGAGGCCGTGATCGAGCAAGTTTGGAGATGCAATTGGAGACCGAGATTGAGTGAACTCACAGATGCACTGGGAGGCCGTGATCGAGCGAGTTTGGACATGCACTTGGAGGCCGAGATCGAGTGACCTCAGAGATGCACTCCGAGCTGTGATCGAGCGAGTTCAGAGATGCACTTGCAGCAGGCTATGATCGAGGGGGATTAGAGGTGTACTTCGAGGTGCTCAATCTAGAGGCGGTCGATGGGAGGCGCGCCAGGTGCTGAGACTCTATTCATCGGTTAGTTAACTCGAATCTGTGGGAATGTGACAAGGTGACTTTACCTTTGAAGCTCTTATGAAATCGTGAGAATGAAGAGACGACAAACAATCTTGGGTGTATGCTGTGCTCAGTCTATGCTGTACTCGGTGTATGCTGCACTCGGCATATGCTGCTCTCGGTGTTAACTCATGATGATGGCATGGAGAGATAGAGAGGGATGACTTAACTTTTGGTACTTGCAATGATGGTAGAGTTGTGGACGAGGAAGAGAGAGATGAGGGATGAAGACGAGAACAATATGGAGGATACGAGCAGACCTGAGAAATCAGGGGTACGACTTGCCTGATCGGGTTAATAACACCTCGTATTAGGGTTATTACACGCCAGATCGGGACTCGTACATGCCGCATCGGGGATGGTAAATTGACCCGCACATGAAATTCTCTTAAGTCCCAGTTTCTCATGATGATTTCCCACATTTCCTCTGATCTCTCTCTTTCTTCTGCTCAACTCTACCATCACCTAAGAACATGAAGTTGAGTCATCCCTCTCTATCTCTCCATGCCATGATCATCACTTAACACTGAGTACGGCATACATCAAGTACAGCATCATCCCAAGATCGACAGTCTCCCGCTCCCGGCCAGTTCCCCATCTCTCGGCAGATGTTGTTCTGCTGAACTCTCTACATTCCCACAATTACAAGTTAACCAATGAATAGAGTCTCAGCTGCCATTGCGCCTCCCTGCAAGTGGACCGCTTCCAAGTACTCCTCCCATCTTGCTCGATCATAGCCGGCAAGTGCATCTCTAAACTCGCTCACTCCCGGCCTCCCTGTGCTTCTCTGAGTTCACTCAATCTTGCTCTCCAAGTGCATATCTGTATTCACTCGAACCTGGCCTCCAAGTGCATCTCTGAGTTCACTCGATCTCGGCCTCCAAGTGCATCTATGAGTTCACTCGATCTCAGCCTCCCGATGCAACTCATAACTCGCTCAATGACGGCCTTCAAGTACATTGCCAATGAGCGACGGCAGGTGTATGGAGATTCAGGGGTAACGGAGGTGGACTGAGCGACGGGGAGTACATATTCTGGAGACCCCTGGGTAGATAGACATCATCTCATCTTCACCTCATCTCATTTTCACCTCATCTCATTTTCACCTGATCTCATCATAAAATGAAAATACACACTCTTTCTTCCCCAACTTTTGGTCTCACTCGCTCATCCCGAGATCCACGCAATTGCGTGGATTCTCATGGCCGAGTAGTATCATACCTGCTCACTTTCTTCTTACACTCCTCGATCTAGAACCGCTCCAGATCCTCCTCCGATCATGCTCGAATACCATCTCCGGCCAGATTGACTGTATGTATATATTTAGAGATACTTAAACAATGCATGCCATATTATGAGGTAGCGACTCTTGTGACTGTAACAAAGACGAATATGATAGACGAAATTCCTTGTGCTTATGGTACCCTGCGCGTGGCTTCCTGACTGATTCACATTGTGCTGATATACCCAATGAACCCATTCTGACGTATGGTCACAGTTGGCCACAACGCCTCAGTGTTCGTTTGCAATAGGATAATGACAGAGCAAGAAAACATGGCCAATCTGCGATCGGAGGAAGATATGCAACGCGACGCATCGTATTGGCGCTGGGCCCTGAGTAGTCTGCCACCAGGGTGTCTCTGACGGCTCTGAGAGAGCGCATCCACTCTGACGGAGCATTACCGCGCGGACGGACATGTTTCTGGCTGATGCCACTGGCGAACACCTAGTTCATCCAACAATCAGCGGTGGGAAAGTACAAGCAGAAACGTCCACCCCCACAATGACTGACAGTACCTAGGCGCAATCGATCACTCTTTCTGCTGGCAACCTGGTGGGGGTAATAACCACACTTGCATCCAACATTACACTCTCTAGCTGACAATACATAGTCATTGCAATCACCCCATGACACTCCTCCTGGGAACCAGAAGCACTATGCTCAGCAGGTAAGAGCACCATTTCCTTAGTGGATTTGACTTTGTGCAACCTCTCTGACTTAGGCAACACCTCAATGGAAAAGCGGAATAGGTCCCCCCTCGAAATTGGCCTCTTGGCAAAGCATAGAGTGGGTGACATTGGGGTGCCAACGGATTGGTGGGACATTGCCCGAGATCCATTCTTTGGCAGCACTGTTAGCGACGACCTGTACTCAGTCGATGTTGACAAACAGTTCGAGGAAACCTAGAAGGAAGTGCCTGAGATTCTGACTATGGGAATCAAGAAGTGTGATGTTTCAGGCGGAATATACAGTCGTCGACGATGCGAAGACGCTTTGGGAAAAGATATCATCAGCCTACAAGTCAAAGCTGAAGCTCGACATCTTCGAGATTAGGGAAGAACTTTGGAGCATCAAGCTACAGGACGGTGGAGATGTTGACAACTACAGATCGCAGATCGATCGGAAAGTCAAGGATTACAATCTCTGTGCTGGGCCATCGACCACTGTCACTGATGCTACCATTACAGACTCTGCAAAGACAATCGCCAAAATCAGTGAGCAAGAGTACATCGTCTACCTCCTTTGCGGAATCCCAAGGAACGACGAGTGGAATGTCTTCTTGGAGCTCATGATGGACAAAAATGCTACGATGACCTCCACCCCCGATGAGATCATCACCAAGCTCGTCGAAAAGGAAGCTGCAATCAAGAGAGAGAATGGGCTCGCTCCAGAAGCTCGGCTCTTTGCACAGAAGGGTGGCAAAGGTGGTGGTAATGGCGGTAAAGCCGGTAAAGGCGGCAAAAGTCCAAGGAGGGACAAGAGAGATAATAAGGGAGAGAACGATAGGAAAGAGAAGGATTTCCGGAAGTGCTTTCATTGCCAGCGGCGAGGGCATACCACCGAGAACTGCTTGAGCAAGCAACACGGCGATCCTCCAGAGTCTGCTGACACTGCACCAAAAGCATCAACCGAAAGATCGGCTACTTCGACTCTCACCACTTCGATCGAGAACTATTGGATGGTGGCCAGCTCTAGTGCTTCATCCAGTGATTGGTTCATCGATTGCAGATGCATGACTCACATCTCCAGCCGTTGATCAAGGTTCATCACCTACACCGGATATTCTCCGAATACGAAGCAGGTGAAGGGATACAATGGGGTCACATCGTTTGCATCTGGATATGGAAGTGTTAGGTTGATTTGTCAACTACCAGATGGAAAGACGGAAAAAATCATACTTCAAGAAGTGGTGCATTTGCCGGGATCGTTCAATCTCATCTCCCAGTCTCAGATCATGGACAAGGACGTCAAAGTCGAACCGGTGAATCACTACGGTCTCAACGTCTACAATCGCCATGGCAAGTTGATTGCCACTGCACGTCAGGTCGATGGGCTATTCGTTCTGGATCACATTCTGGATCGATCTGCGGGATTGACCGAATACACCGATATCAACAATGACAGCTGCCTGCTGGCACTTAAGACAACTGGGCATGCATCTCGGGATGATGCAGAGAAGCGGATGTTATGGCACCGCTGCCTGGCACACGTCAGTCTCTAGGCTTTGGAGATCTTGCCAAAGGTCGTTGCCGACGCTCAGAAGATGACCAAGAAGTGCGATTGCGAGAGCTGCATCAAGTGCAAATGAGCGCGAAAGCCCTTTATTCCCACGACCTCCCGTGCTACTGAGCCTCTGCAGCTTGTGCTCTCGGACCTATGCGGTCCATTGGAAACAGCGATCGGAGGAGGTCGATATATGCCGCTCTTCATGGACGACGACATGAGGCATATGGATGAGTACATATTAAAGTACAGGTCGGAAGCCCTGTAGAAATTCAATGAATGGAAGGCTGTTAGAGGAGAGGAGTCGGGCAAGCAAGTGAAGTGATGTCGTACAGAGGGAGGCGGTGAGTATACCTCAAAGAAATTCGCAGAATACCTAAAATTGGAGGGCATAATAAAGGAAACGACTGCGCCTTACACTCCTCAGACTAATGGAGTCGTCGAACGGGCAAACCACACGATCATGGAGCGCATACAATGCATGCTGGACGATGCCGGACTTTCGAAGAAGTACTGGGCCTTTGAAGTCTCAGTGGCAGTCTATCTCAAGAACCGCACTCCGACGCGATCGGTAGTCAGCAGGACTCTGTACGAGGCCTGGCATGGATCCGGAAGGAAGCCATCTTTGAAGCAACTCGGTGTGTTCAGATGCTTGGCTTTCGTGCACGTTCCGAAAGAGAAACGAAAGAAGCTGGATTACAGAGCCACTCCCGGCATATTTGTTGGGTACAGCATATCGACTAAGCAGTACATCGTATACGATCCATTGGCCAAGACGCTTCACCGCTCCCGAGACGTGGTATTCAGAGAAGCAATGTGGTACACAGCACCGAATGCTGCAGATGACGTGATCTTGAACGAGCACTTCGATAGAGATTTCCTCGCGGAACCCACGCCCACCAAGAAGCAATCTGAAACCTCGCAGCCGACCGGAGATGGATATTCAGAACGGCAAACGGAGGAGCCATTGGACGACGATTTACCTCCGGATCCTCCAAAGCCAAGGACGAAGTCATGAGAATTGGCTGGCCTTGAGACGTCACAGCGAGATGCATTGAAGCCGCCGGCCGAAGGTAGTCACTGAAACCGCGCTGGGAAGGATACGTTGGCAGAGTCTGCACAATTGGCTCTCGAAGTTGAGGAATTGCAGGATATGATTCCCATCTACGCTGCAGCCGCGATCTCTGATAATAATGAGGATGGCATCGACGATCTAAAGTCTTTCAAAGCAGCAACCGAGTCTCCGCTCGCCGAGCAGAGGGTTACGGCCATGATAGAAAAGTTCGATGCAATTGGTCAGCATCAAGTCTTTGGAGATTTCGTGGAGCTTCTGGAAGGGTGAAAGGGTTTGCCAAGTCACTTGGTATTCAAGATCAAGCGCGATGGAGCAGGCAACGTGCAGCGGTTCAAGCCCAGGCTAGTCTGTGGAGGAAATCACCAGATAGAAGGCATCGACTTCCAAGCTACGTATGCACTGACTGCTCGTTTGGGCTAAGTTAGGCTGGCACTCGGAATCGCCGCCAACTACGATCTCGAGATCCATCAAATGGACGTATGCACGGCTTTCTTGGGAGTTCACTTGGAGGAAGAGATCTATATGCACCCGCCGCAGGGATATTGTCGTTTGCTCCAAACAGGGAGATTAACAAAGACTTCGCGGAAGATGGTACTCCGCTTAGGAAAGTCTCTTTATGGCCTGAAACAGTCTTCGCACGTTTGGTATGGCACTTTTGAGGACTTCGTGATCTCGATTGGGTTCGGGGCATCTCTTGTCGATGGAGGACTGTTCGTGCTCCGTAATAAGGATCAAGACATCTTTGCTGCGGTCGTTCCGTACGTCGATGATCTACTCATCATTGGTAACGAGGGCTTCATTGGGCTGATCAAGAATCAGATGAAGAAGAGGTTCCGCATGCATGATCTTGGGAGTGTCTCTTTCCATCTCGGCCTGACTATCGAACGCAATCGGGAGCATCACACAATCAACATCCATCAGCACAGCTATATTCGGACGATCTTGGCGAAGTTCAGAATGGATGAGTCCAGACCAGTTGCCACGCCAATGACCATGAAGCTTCACAAGAGGGAGCCCGACGAAGAAGCCTGCGATCCGACCATATATCAATCGATGATTGGAAGCCTTATGTACGCGATGACCGACAATCGGCCCGATATCGCATATGACATCGGTGTCCTCAGCCGGTACAATCATGACCCGAGCAATGACCAAATGGTCGCTCACCAGCGCGTGTTTCAGTACCTCAACGGCACGATGGACTCGTGTCTGCGTTTCGGAGGACCACTCGGAGGAGAAGGAGAAGGCGCACTTGGATGTTATGTCGATTCTGAGTATGCTGGATGCCCGGATGACTATAGATCGACAAGTGGACTGGTCATCACCTTCGGAGGAGCGGTCAACTGGAGATCGAGAAAACAGCAGTTGACTGCCCAGTCCACGACCGATGCCGAATAGTATGCCTTCGGAGTAGGCTGTATGAGACTCAGACAGATCTCGCATCTCTTGAACGAGCTCGGCATGCCGACGATCGCTCACCTATTCTCCAATTCACAGTCGCTGATCGCGAGCATCAAGAACAGAATCTACCGTGGAAATGCAGTTGCACACATTGCGACCAAGTACTATCTTGCTGCAGATATGGCCATAGATGGAGAGATCGACTTGAGCTACGTACTGACTGCTGAGATGCTCGCCGACTGCTTCACAAAGCCACTGCCGAAACCCCACATCTTGAAACAGTGTGCTGCAATGGGAATGATCGGATTTGGACTTGGGAATGGCCTCGGAAATGGTCGTGGGAATGTTATCGGAATTGGAAATGGAAAAGGCATCGAGACTGCCATCTGAAAGTAAATTGATTGGGCACGCTTGTTTCGAGGAGATCCACGTTGTTTGATTGGCTCCTCTTCTCTTTTGTTTTCTGTTTTTTGTTTGAAACGGACGTGATAGCCGTCCTGGAGGAGTGTTGAGCTGATTGGGAGTACGGATATCACTATGCCAAGGACTACGATGTATCTTGCCTCTTTTGTAGTTAGCGCCATTAGTCATCGATCGACCTTATGTGGATGCGACATGTCTCGTTACACGACAGAATAAACACACTTTTGTATACGCCCGGGCACACTTGACTAGTCGAGCACCAGCCACCGTACAACATATTTTTGTATGTATTCAGGCAGCTTGCCTCTGACACTTTTTCAACATCAACTGGGTAGGGTTGTTGCTTAAAATTCTGCAATAAAATGGATAGTGGGCAATGTGCTACCTATCTTTTCACACCTGGATAACCCAAATCTGACGCTTTTGCTGACAGCCAGTATCGATGGGGTACCAATTCCACATTTGCATCAAGGTATTACCATGGTCAGTCAAGTTGTTTGAAGTCAGGAGCAGTAAGGGAATGTTTCTTGTCCCTGCTAGAGCAAGTGCTCCTATACCCCTGGCAGAGTGTCATAGGATGATAGTAATAACTGTGTATCATCAGCTAGAGAGTTGAATGTTGACTGCAGGTGAAGTTGTTACCCACCACCAGGTTGTCAGGACAAAGTGCAGTAAATTGCACCTGGGAATTCTTAGTTAGTTGGTTGATTCAGACCTGCGCATTTCAATGTCAATGTGCGTGTGGCTAGACATCAGATGAACTAGGTGTTCACAAGTAGAAATAGTCAGAGTGAAATGCTGGGCTGGTGTTTTCTATTCTTACTAACCTGTCACTGGTAGCTAGGTGGACTAGTTATTTGTGCCTATGACATAATGTAGTCAGATACAAATTTTAATCTCGATTCATTACTACCCCTCCTTGGTTGATCCCACTGGAAGTGTACTTGCTGTAGTTCAATATGCAGAATCATTGATGTGGGAATCATGATTCATTATTTTTGTCATAACAGTCACTGATCTAAAGGCCTTCGAACCATCTATTATTTGAAATTATTGCCCCTGGATTGGAACTGTTATTAGACATTGTCATTTGAGTCAGTGCCACAGCTAGTGGCCCTAGAGTTTTAATCTTTGAGGCTGTGGATGCTGCAGCCCTGGGACCTGCCATTGGGATTTTAATCATTGTGGCCACAGCTTCCTTCAGGCATTCTATAACCAATGCAGGTACTGTACCAAAATTAGAAACAAATTACAATCGAGTGTGTTGCATATGATTGTGCAGAATCACATTGGGTGCGGCGGTGTTGCATTTACGCAGAATCCATGCCTCGTCCTTATTCATAACATTGTACGTTTCTATTTTCCAACACTTAAAACCAATGTTGTTACAGTTGAATGTAGACCCATTAATATGTATTCCACTGTCAGAGATATGATCCATGTGAATATTGAAGTTATGTTGAAACAGTTTCATAATCAAGTTCATTCTCACTGTTGAGATAATGTTGCATACATTGTCTCTTCCATGCCAGAGTTGACATAATTACCACATAGGCAAGGTTGATCTTGATATCCGAGTACGGTAGTTGTTAGTTAGGGTGATTGTCAGAGTTAGGGTGAGTGTCAGAGTTAGGGTGATTGTCAGAGGTACAGTGATTGTCAGAGTTAGGGTGATTGTCAGAGATAGGGTGATTGTCAGAGTTAGGGGGATTGTCAGAGTCAGCAGGATTGTTAGGGTTAGGGGGATTGTTAGAGTTAGGGGGAATGTCAGAGTTAGGGGAATAGTCAGAGTTAGGGTGATTGTCAGAGTTAGGGTGATTGTCAGAATTAGGATGATTGTCAGAGTTAGGGTGATTGTCAGAGATAGGGTGATTGTCAGAGTGAGGGGAATTGTCAGAGTTAGGGGGATTGTCAGAGTTAGGGGAATGGTCGGAGTTATGGGGATTGTCAGTGTTAGGGTAATTGTCAGAATTGGGGTGATTGTCAAAGTTAGGGTGATTGTCAGAGTTAGGGTGATTGTCAGATTTAGGGTGATTGTCAGAGTGAAGGTGATTGTCACAGTCAATGCAATACCACACACATGGAGTCTCTCAAGTGAAAGTTACAGTAATGCTGAAGTTTTGGTGGGGTTGCTTTCCATATCCAAGTAGAGTGGTTGTTGGAGTTTGGAAAGGTTTCTGAGTTTAGGTAATTGTCAGAGTAAAGGTAATGGTCAGAGTCAATGTTATACTGCATATGGTTTGGCTCTAATATCAGAGTCAAAAGTTGACTGAACATCTCCATGTTCCGAGTGAGTTATTGGTTCAATAAGGTAGAATTGATATCATAGCACTTGATTAAGTTTCAGTAATCCGATGATGGTCCTGACAGAATTCTTGCCCACAAAACCCTATACGGAACCACGCAGAGAATTCTCCCTCACACCCATTCCGGAGTGTTGCACTGCAAATCCCCCCATAGCGCTGGATCTTCATACAACAAAGTATCATGGTCAATGCAATGAGAACAAATGTGACAGACACTGTGGAAAATGGAGTACCCTCTCACGTCCTGCAAATGCTCTCCACCAGTGCTCCATGTGCAATGGCTGCGGACCAGATACAGGGGTTATCAAAAGAAGGGCCATACAATTCGAATATGGTATTACAAGTAGTATAGTATCCTGACACTGCACATGGTTGGGGGTAAATATGAGTTGTCGTGGGGCACACCAAAGTGCCGAAGTAGGTATCTTTGAATATTCGGAAAGAAGCACTCTGGGTTAGGTATTTGATGACATGTAGTCCGATGGGTAGTTGTTCGTATCAGTCATACTGGCTCTATCTGGTGATTTCCTCACATCCCTACCAAATCAGCTGAGAAAGAATTGGTTGGACCCTGTCGACTGCCTCTATCTCTAGATGACTGTTCAAACTGCTTTATCCCGATAGCTGAGATGTATGGCCATTGCATTGAACACAGAGTTTCAACAATAATATGCTTCGAACTGATGTAAATACATGTTCGTCTTGGAGAGAGAGTATCGTGTGAGAATTATGTTACAATTCACAAGATTCAGCAATAGATAGGTGGTATACACTAAGTGTACTGACTTACGCTAATGTGAGTACTTTGGTATGGTTGGCAGATTGTGTAACCACGAATGTTGCAAGATCTCAAGTAATGTAAGGAGTTATCAACAGAAATATAATCCTGGCACTTTACTTTTTAGGATAGGATTTGGCTGATGGAGTAACCTGTCAGAAAATCATGTCTGAGTAGCCTGTCAGGGCATTGTGTGAGAGTGATGTGTTGGAGTGTTGTGCCAGTGTGACCTGTCATAGCGTTGTGTTAGAGTTACCTGTCCAAGCTTTACGTCAGAGTACACTGTCAGTGTGGTGTTGTGCGACCATCTGTTCCTGACCACCAATGATCACATTGGCAGGGGCAGTCAGCGTTCGATGCATGGCAATACACTGATAATGGGTGTGAACTGGTCGATGGGGAGTCAATATCTTTGGTCAACTCCATGGTACATGGAAACCATCTTACCGTACACCACAATACACCATCTATGTTTCTCAGGTTTTGGTCCCACACACTGATACTGAGTCTTCATAGATTCATGCAGTTTGTGGGTCTCCTATTTGCTGGGTACCCTATGATATTGTCTGAATCTCTTCCACCAGGCTGCGAGCTAAAGGACTCAGTCATAAGCAATTCCTATCAATGCGATGTAAGGTGCGCCACAGTGCTGGTTGTAGACTTTCTGCATTGTAGTTCCCCTGTTCAACTACAAATGGAGCCCGATGGTGGAGTCTGCTTCAGAAACCTGAGCAGAAAATACCGGGGAAGAAACCTGCAAGCTAATGCAGGCGCATACACCGAGAAGCATTAACTGAATGATACATATCCTGCAAGTTGTGTGAACGCCAGAGGAAATGGTGATGACTCTTGGGGTGGTACTAACAATGTCTAATTCATGTGCTGGCCACAGTACACAGGGTATATTGACGGTGTTAATGCGAGAGGTACCTACCATATGCCATCATAGTTACCAATGAACTGGCACTATCCGAACCCCAGCAGGAAAAGAATCTACCTCAGGCCAAGAAAATCACTGAGGAGGAGGCACCAACATACCACTTGGATAGCAGGCACTAACCTCGCAGCCAACACCATCTTACCAAATAGACACTGACCATATTCAATGACGAGACATTTCATGCAGTACACGACATCACCCCAACAATAACGAAGACACTGATGCGAAGGAATCCAAAGAAATACCTTTGACGGTGCTGGTAGGATTATGCAGAATGCTGATTAGGATACTATTAGACGAGGAGGGTGGATGCCGCGGTAAATAGAATACTAAAGATCCATGACATGGCAGGAAGCTAAGACAGTAGAATGTGGGAGGTGGTGAAGCTGGGCTAAGGAAAGAAAGAAAGACAGGCCTTACCACAAAAAGTGCTCCAATTGTTCCACCCCCCATTCAAAATACTCACAAACAAACAATTGACCTTGGATAACTGATTGCTGCCAGTTCATGACATAAACCACAATCTGATCTCAAAATGACTACTGTGGTACAGATCAAATTGTCAACTGAGCAAATCTGATCTACTTCTGCCCACATCAGTTCCAGTGGCCATGCCGGTTCTTATAGAGTGGGACCCTCAAGCAACAAAGGATCCTGCTACAACACTGGATCATCCACCAACACCTCATCCAAGCATGTGCAAGGTTATAGGCAATTCATCAATTGCTTGGCCCTTGCCATCACTACGGAAGAGCAACAAATACCGCTCCCAGTAACCATATATACCCAAGTCTGAACAAAGACAGATGTTACGAAGCTCTGTGAACAATATGATGGCCTTGCATCTCACACTGCAACCAACCCTGCAGCCAAAGCTGTCTTGCAACCATCCATTACTAGTGCCCAGAATCATGCCAGGAGACAAAGCAAGTGATGAATGGATATTTGAAGGAGCACTGGAAGCGGTTGATAGAGGAACAGAAAGACACATTCAACCACCCTGAGAGCTAAGTTCATATGTATACAATATTGTACTTGGAACGACTATGCAAAAACCAGCTGTAATATGGAAACATCTGCCTGAAACCTATTATCCACACCTATGACAACATCAGCAACAACATAATCGACAAGGGAGCTGCAGTCGAATACCCACTGGCTGAAGTGTTGCTCAGAGGCCTTACCAGCAAGTTGAGGTCAAAAGCGGTAATGAAACATGAATGAGATTTTTAGAAATGCGAGTTGATTAAATATGACAAACTCCAAAAACTTGGCCTTCACACATGCTGAACAGGCAACGCTATCGCTGTCATGAACTCGGAAGGAGCACTTATGGTGAAAGGAGTTCCACTCCCACAGCTGTCAGTGGTCTTGAAGCTTCTGGTGATCACTTTTGATGGGATCCTAGCACCAGTGCAAGCTGTGGAGGAAATTCATATCACAATAGCCAGAAATGGAATCCATGCTAATATGGGCAGTACAAGGAAAGCCAGCGAGGTTAGGAATTTCCACCTCCGGACGGCCAACGGGCTGAGATACAGAGGTTATTAGACTGCCAAGGTTTAGCTTAACCAAGCTGATCATCCTCCTCTGCATACACCAATGAACATCCCACCTCTGCCTGCATGGATGGGATCGGCTTACTACTGACTGGCACCTATTTCAGAACTGTTTCCACAGCATGGATCAGGATCTTACATATTTGGGGATATGACATAACACATCCGCGACATTCATCCCAGTGTGCACTCCGATCAGGATCTGGGTATGGCTTATCTTGATAAATGTAGACAACTTAGCTTATGACCTAACAAAAGAAATGGAGGAGACAAATCCAGCTATCGACTGCATGAAAGGTTGTTCTCAAGGTGCAAGTATGTCCGGAACATGGCTCGACAATGCCAGCAGTGAGGGGAAGCTTTAACCATGACTGCAGTACAGCCACCTCAGCTGCAGCACATCGGAATATCGCAGCTGTGTCAGAGGGTCCAGTGCTCAGGTGATGGCACATTGCTCAGGAATCACTCAACAGCTACTCAAAGTCGATGAATATCGCTCAAGTAGCACTGGGGGAAGAGAAGATCGAGAGGAGGGTAACAGAGACCATATCGAGTAATTGAGCACTGAGGAAGAAGAGTAAGGAGAGCAGCAACAGACAACTTTGCTGAAGAAAAGAAGGAATGCGAAATGGAGGAGGAGAAAGATGCATGTCTAGACTAGGAGCAGAGAGAAAAAATGTCAGCAGTTGTGCATGAACAGAGAGGATATGATGTCATGGATGAGAAAACGAAAAGGTTGGACAAGTTGACCAGGGGCGATGATACCGTGGCACATATTGAGGAAGATGTCACAGAAAGCTCAACAAGTGGTAATTGCAGGGAAAAACGAACCATCACAGCAATACCATATCGCAGCATACTTGGCAGAGCTGACTCTATCAAAACCTGACTCCGAAGACTCCAAAAGCTTCAAATGTGCTATGGAAGACAGTAGCAGCCCTGGATATTGAAATATATCAAGTCCTTAGAGACAGCCAACTCAATTACACTATCCCTGCCCACAGGAGAGAGAATCTGGCGAATTGACCTTTCAGCTGCTGCCAAAGGTTGAAATAGTCACAGGTCACAAAGACAAATAAGTTGCTGCCTGGATCCCAGCAACACCAAAGACAATTGGGGTTGCTGGTGAGTCTACCTAGTCCTGGCAGAAGGATGACATTGAATACTACCTATTCCAGTATGACAGGGCCACTCACACCACTTTTGAAACGGTATATCAGCACATGCTTTTAATAATCAATAATGGTGAACTGAAATGCAAGGGGAGAGTTCCGGGGTCCACACACGATTCATCATGGGGTGGAAACATGAAGATTGGAAGATGATCACTGCTAATGGAAATCCGGCTAATATGACAAATGTGACAAAGTCCATGTCAGGCAACACCCACGGAATGATCATTACAGGGCATAACATGTTACTAAGATACGGATCAGGACAGGATATAGAATTCCGCATCAAGGCTTCATATTGTCCAAAGTATGAGAATTATCGGGATGCTAACTGTTGTGACTTCACCATCTCTGTTATTACTTGGTCAGAACAGGTATCGTGTACTGCCACCCTCCTGTTAGACAAAACAGATCAATTTACCAACAGCCTGGGAAACAAATACGCCTTAGTTAAAGTAAAGGTGGTTATGAAGAATCAGGTAGAGTGTTATAATGGGAAATAGTTGGAGTGTTTTGTGAGGACTGGATGGAATGAAAAAGGCTCAAATAGTGAAACAAGGAAAGAGGAGAAGTCAATTGATTGTAAGAGGGCATTTGCAGGGAAAGTGGAAGCCATCATCAGCAACAACTCTAGTTTCCGTCAGAAACACCCGGGTGTTCCGGACGGCTCTGACGGCTCTGACGGAACCTCATACCCTCTGACGGAGAATTACACGCTACCCGTCGCCCAGGCGACGGGTCGCGTTGCATAGCATCAGCAAAATGCATTTTAGTCACTGGTCTGAGAGGATGTGGAGTGTAAACTTAGATGCGTCAATTTCAGGAGTATCAGACCCTAAGAGGGCATTCCTGCCCGCCTTCAGAGTAACTGGGAGAGCTGACGACAAGCCTGGGAGCACCTGGGAGCGCCAGCGACAAACCTGGGAGAGCCGGCGACATGTCTGGGAGCCCCTCGAATCACAGTCATGTATTCAGTTTGTATTCTCATCTATGTATCTATGTATCTATGTATCTATGTATCTATATAGCTACCCATCTACATACGCTATATCTGGACTGGCTGCAGGCAGTGCTTGAGAGCAGTTCGAGGTGCGCCTGAAAATGACGATCGAGTGAACTCAGAGATATACTCCGAGGCCGTGATCGAGCGAGTTTGGCGATGCACTTGGAGGCCGTGATCGAGTGAACTTAGAGATGAACTCCGAGATCGTGATCGAGCGAGTTTGGAGATGCACTTGGAGGCCATGCTCGTGCGAACTTGCAGGCCGTAATCGAGAGAGTTTGGAGATACACTCGGAGGCCGTGATCGAGCCAGTTTGGAGATGCACTTGGAGGCCGTGATCGAGCGAGTTTGGAGATGCACTTGGAGGCCGTGATCGAGCGAGATTGGACGAGTACTTGGAGGCGGTCGATGGACGGCGCACTGGGTGATGAGACTCTATTCATCAGTTAGTTAACTCACAACCATGGGAATGAGACAATGTGACTTTACCTTTGAGCTCTCATGGAGAGCTGGCTGATGCCGGTCGATCGTGTAGGGAGGTACGCCGGAAGCTGAAGCTAC
>Ga0307512_10001561_pt1 | contig 32124 bp, 35 predicted proteins | sample 14_EM_MG_FD_200267 | JGI IMG/M metagenome (GOLD analysis project Ga0307512, IMG submission 200267) | Populus trichocarpa ectomycorrhiza microbial communities from riparian zone in the Pacific Northwest, United States - 14_EM | ecosystem: Host-associated > Plants > Roots > Unclassified | place... | reverse complement strand
ATGCAAATGTTGCTTGCTCTTTATCTTGCACACCAGCATGCCATCCTAGTAGATGCCTAGACCCCTTGTAGATATACATGGGTGGTATAACTCTACCATCTGCTGCAATACACTCTATAACTGTAACCATTTTGCGATTTCCATCCTGCGTATAGCATGGATTCTTTCTATTTCGAAGGCATATCACCTTCACTTCTAGAGCCTGACCACGTGGAAAGCCCTTTTCATCCATATTGTAAATGTTTTCTGGTTGTGCATTGAGCTTTCTGACAAGTTTTCCATGCTACAGTGACCAGTATTAGCAGAAAATCACTGTATATACTAGAATGATATACCTTGCGAAAAAAGTCCTTCAAAATTGCAGGATCATTTCCACTAGCCCTTTGCCTATCTAGATGTTGGCTGAACTTGGTAGTGATGGTAGGATGGCGGTTGAGAAAGCATGTCATCCAGTGTTTACCCAGTTGTTGCCCCCGATGTGGAGGTAGCAGGGACATTTCAAATGCCTTAACCATCTTCCCTTGCAACGGATGTCCCAAGTCATCTAGAGTCTCACAAAACCTAACAATTGATTTCTCCTCTTCTGGAGTCAGCAGCTGCTCCTTCTGATGTGCTGCACCCATTGGCTGTGCTCCTCTAAGTCAGTCTTGCAAGGTTTCATATGGTATACCATATGTTGAAGCAGCAGCGCGGATAGATGGTTCAAGACCTGTGCGGTATGCATGTTTGGCTCCGCGAATCTCATTCTCTCTGTCAATCGCTGCATCTCTGAACTTCACTCTTCCCATGGTTGCGTTGTCTCGGGGCAAGAGTGAAAATTGAGTTTGTGAGCAGGGTAATTAACATCCCTGCTCTGGGTGCTTGCATGCTTTTTCGCGTGATTGGTTGCTAGGCCATAGGCTGTTAGACCGCAAAATACGTTATTTCAAATAGATTATATATATTGGATTGGAAATTACACTCTAGTCTGTCTAAAGATATTTAATACTAAATTTCCTATACTTAAAGTATTCAACTGTAACTTGTTGTAAGAATTAATTATCTATTCCTGGCAAATAGAATTGAATTGAAATATACTGAACAGTTGATCTCCAAACAAATGTGTATGAGGGTGGCAAATCCATGTTCTGATGTACTGGTTATCAGGTGCTCATGTTGCAAAGCTGTTGCCACACAGAATTCAGGCTGGGAACAATTCCCTACGGCCCCCCACCTCCTCCCATAATCATCATCTGCACCAACCTTCTCCGGTCCACCTCACGCTTCAACATTACACACGCAGTCGCTACCACAACAACCTCATCAACATCACCCAAGACGAGCACTCCTCCATTACCCGCATAGCTCTTACTCGTCCCCTCCGTCCTCGTCTCATCATTTCTCACCAACTCCGCCACCTTCTGACCGGCCCTATACAATACCAAAAGATTCGTCTTCATCGTCTCTCCATCCGATATTCTCGGACGAGCATCTGTTGCGTAGAGCCACTCCCAGCGCACACCAGCGTGGGTGAACATCGCATTTCGGCCGCAGATCCGCCCCATAGACTCGACGCGGGTCTCAGTGGTGTCTTCATCCGATTCCCCGAAGAATGTGATTAACGGGCTGCGAGACCGTCCAGGGCCAAAAACGTAGGAGGTCTTTGCGACCTCTGCGCAAGAGGGATGAGCGACGAGGTTGCAGTCTCCCGAGGATCGCGTGAGCCGCGTGGAGATATAGGCGGGGTTGTTTGGGCCGCGAAGGATCTCAGTGACAAGTTCGCGTGCTGGGAGCGGGAGACGAAACCAGGGTTGACCCTTGGTGCTGATGGTCAAGGTTCGGGTGGGTTCAAAAGTGCACGCTGTTGAAGAGGTGGAGAGTTTCATGTCGGGGAAAAGGGACTCGGAGTCGACGTCCATTGCTGATTTTTCGGAATCCATAGTGGCCTTTTCTTCAGGGTACATGACTGTTGTTTGGTGAGGGTGAAAGTATAGATTCTGTAGAATCCGAATTGCAGGTGAATTGCTAATTATATTGTTGGGCGATGTGACTATGAAGATAGCTGAAACTCTGGATTCTGCCTTGGGCGAAGTAGTGTGGCGAATAAAGACTGAGTGCCTCGTATCCAGATGCCGAGATTCGTGATCGGCAAGGCTGAAGAACGGAGGTATGTCCGTTAATAAATACGCGTATATTTTCGTTGCGGAGCTGCACAGCCTCAACATAGCTGCATCTGAATGATTGTCCAGACACCGCCTATGCGAATGGATAACAACAGAGATCTAGACCAGCCATTTCCGATTTCAAGTGATCGTTAATATACCCACTGGCGTTGCGACTTTGAAATGATGTTAGGTGCAACACAGCTTATCACTCACGATATGAATTTACGCGGAAACGGACCATGCAACATATTGTATGAGGCGGTGATCGTTATACGCTGATAGATCGAATGGGGTTATTTAGAGGTTTTAGCTGTGCAAATTCATAGACCCTAGCGTGCACGCGATTTCAGGCTTCAAACTATCCAGTCATTATATTACCTTCCTCCGTACAAATAGCCCTCAAACGAGAAATAGATAACGTCGCCCCGAGCGTTTAAACAATACATAGCAGCCAGGTTCCCTATTCTTCCTTGGTATCCGCTGACTGACGAATACTTGCACTATACTTCTCCGCGCCAGAAACTCCGTGGAAACGATACAATGGCTCCAGCTTTGCCTGTTTGTTCATACAGACATAACGCTGAATCCACCACGGTAGAAATTTGGTGAGCTGGTAGCCCATGAACTTTCTGAGGGGTACAGCAAACACATAGTCCAATTCTTCCAGTGTGCGTTGTTTGGTTTCTATGGACTGTTAGAAATGACATTCCAGTGGGCACCCAAAATTAAAAGATACTTACCAGGCACGAAGAAGAATATCATGATAAACGCGGCGACATTCAGACCTGCGTAGAATCTAGCCGAATTGTCAGTAGCACGGCCTATGATACCAGAGGTGAAAAATACCCAAAAGCGCCAACGGGCGTGAAGGCGGCAAGTATACGCGGGAAGCTAATTGAAAGCACGGCCGCCCAGAAGAGGCACGTTGCCACGGCGAAACCCATCCCGACCTCACGATGCGACAACGGAAAGACTTCGGCACTGTACGTATAGGGCACGGGACCTTCACCGGGAGAATAGAAAGCGGCAAAGAGGAAGACAAAGAGTGAAATCATTCCCAGGTGCGCCTTGCTAGATTCAGGAATATAGAAGCAGAACCCGGCGGCGAGCAGCGTCCAAGCCATCTGGGGAAATGTGAACAACAAAAGGGACCTTCTGCCAAAAGTGTCGATTGTAAAGATGGCTGGCCATGCGAAGATGAAGTTGACCAGACCGAACCCCCATGACGCGAGAAGGGCTTCCTTCTGTGAGGCACCGGCTTCTACGAAGATGGTAGAGGAATAGAAGGCAATGATGTTGATACCGCACATCTGTTGCGCAAGCATAACAGTAAAGGCGGCCAGCGTGGCTCGGCGGACCCGCGGAATTGTAAACAGCTCAAAGAACCGTTGTAGGTAGTTGCTTCCCTTAACGATTTCGGTTTCAACTTCAAGCTGCGCATGAATGTAATAGAGATCACGTGCTGCCTGAAGTTCGCTGTTCCGCAAGCGGAGAAGTGACTTGTAGGCGTCTTGATACCTCTTCTTCTTGATATACCATCGAGGAGATTCTGCCCATACATATTACATTAACCTTCCGTTTTAGAAGAAATTGGGGCTTAGAGTAGGCAATGGAAGGTGGGAACTCACCAGGACAGAAGTAGATTCCAATGGTAAGAGGAACCGCGGGGAGAAACGCTGAACCAATTTGCAACCGCCAAGCGATAGTTCCAACTTCATTCACTGCAAGATTTGCGCAGAATCCCAAAAATATACCGAACGCAGTCCACATCTGCCTGTTAAGACAAATTAGACAGTGCTACGAGACGGCGATGAGTATATAAACTTGCCATGACATCACCAAAGCTCCGCGGATGCTTGTTGGTGCATTCTCAGCGGCAAATATTGGAACCGAAGCGCCCTTCAAACCCATTCTGCAATCATTAGCGTCGGCCCAATAGTATTATCTGCGTGGGGGACCACAAACCCGATACCCATCAAAATACGCGTTATGAAAAGCTCCTCCCAAGATTGCGTGACCGCACCACCAATTGGAGTCAACAAACAAAAAACGGCTGAAATGAAGATTGTGCCACGACGGCCTAGGTAGTAGTTTATAGGGTCCGAGCACCAACATCCACTATTCACTCTATTCTCAGCATTTGTACGTGTCGGTAGAGTCGAGCCACTGACATCAGAGCAGAACCAATATAAGGGGCTGCATTAACAAGCCCTACCAGCCAATTATCTCGATCATAGTTAGGATTACTTTTATCATGACCGTTGCCGATTCCGAATTCCTGAGGAAATGACAAGTTCGCGCCATTGGATCCTGTTTGGTCCCATCCCTGGACAGCAGCGCCGACGGAACAGATAATGATTGTATAATAGAGGGCGGCGGGATGCTTCCACTTGTGCAAAGTTTCGTTGCGTATATGTTGCTTCTCGTCTTCGGTGATTTGTTTGAAGTTTTCGAAGTTGTCGGGGTCCTGTGCGACGATTGCTCCCTTCTTCAAGAGCGGGACAATGTCAACCAGGTTATGGTCTGCGGCAAATTGGTCGACATCGCGCATTAACTCATCGTGGGGTATGTCCGCTAGAGGGTTGTTAATCCTGTTCAATCAGCATTTGCGATAATTTTCAGAGGGGTAGAGAACGCGTACTTTGCTTCGAGGTTCTTGTTCAAATCGATGTGAGACGCGATGGTCCCTCGATGTTCGTGATCAGCAGTGTCGACCTGGCCAGTACCGGACCCTGACGTGATTTTGTCGTTGTCAGCCATGTTATGTTAGAAGTCTAGCTGATGCGACTCAAGCAGAAAGAAACCCACAGGAAAGAGGAGCAATTATATTTCCCGCAGCCCTGCAATGTCGACTTGTTTGTTGCACGGAAAAGTGGGGTCCCGGGCAAATTACCTGCACCCGGATTATCTGAAATAAGCATCCTGATGGAAATGCGATGGACGCTTGAGATTGGCGCTTCTTCCGGGATGCCTGACCGGGTTGTAGACCTTTGTAGCGATGATCTGCGTCTGTGGAACAAAACCGGCTGCATGCCTCAACCTCATCAAATATCAATGGCCACTCGTATGAAACTGTACTCTAAGAATACGAAAAAATAGTACGTATATAGACCGATATATCCTAGCTAATGTGGCCGATAAGCTGAGTGCTTTCTACTTCCGTGATAATATTGGATGTGCTGCCGTTGAAATTTATTTAATGGTGCACCAACGCCAACCGGTACCCCTAACTGACTCTGCAAAATGGCGTTAGCGCCATTACCGTTCGAAACGTTCCGACTACACTAGTTTCCGAGCACGTACCACACTAAAGCGGGGAATCGTTAGTTCTTTCCGCCCAAAGCCCTGAATCAAGAATCCGCATCTCGATCAATGTTGTACCAGAACATATCGGGTCAGGTGGATCCAGTTCGAGGCCGAATGCCTTACGTTGTGCAGCTGCGCAGTTGGAATGTTGCTGACGCTGCCTGCTACGTACCGAATGTCAGCATTACTCGATGACAGGAATACAAATATATCTACCGCTCTCATTAGTTCTTCAGAAGATATACCGCACCAGGCTTATACCTGACTGCAAGGTGTTGATTAGTTTTATGCACAATGATGCAAACATACTCCATCAGGTTTCCCCTACGTGACAATGGACCAATATGCCGGATTCGGGGGCCGGCCCAAGGGAGGTAGTTCAGCTGCTTCGCACCAGCAGAGTACTGTAAAATAGATTGACAGCTACAGTGTCCCCAAAACTAAAAGTCTGTGAAAGCTTTTCTGTCGCCCGCCCCCACGTGCACCGCTCCAAGTTTCCGCGAACAGGAATATCGAATCCAACACCTTGTGTGGCTTTTTATTGTAATCTTGGTTGCCTCAATCCGTCAACGGGAAACACTCTACCTCTCGCGAAATATATCAGCGATGTCTATGCGAAGCAGCCTGGTTTCTGATGCAGAGTAGGAGCTAAATCCCCTTGTTGGCGCTTTGCTCCGCGGTTGCATATGAACAAATTGCGTGCACACCAGGAAGGGGATGCTGAGCCGCGTTTCCACACCGATTGCCTCCCATTTGTAGAAACAACACTTACAAGTGCCTTACCCCTTACCCAAGTCTGGGAGAGCTGAAGAAACCTAGCTACAATACGCATTGTACCTACATGTATCCAGAGGACGTACCAGACGTCACTACTCTAGATCTACAAACGAAATTCTCCCAGGTTCACATCGCATTTCGTCAAAACTCCACACTGACAGCTATATCGCTATAAAGTTTCAGAACAAGACGGTGATTAGTGCATGAGAGCCGTATTAGCCATAAGTCAAAGCATCACTACAGGAAAACTAGCTCAATCCAAGTGCGCACCAGATGATCCAAGCTGTTTTATAGATGCCTCTAATAGCGTAGGGACTCTTTCCAGGAACTTACTACATAGCTGTCACTTGCTTGAAGCCATTAGACTGTATGAGCTTGGCATAAAGCTAGTCAAACCGCCGCAAACGGAGCCATTACTTACCAGTATACACTATGTTTAGCTTTAGTAGGTGAACTTTGTTTAGTGTCCAACAGAGAAGCATTGTGCCAAACAAACTCCGGCAAATTTTAACAGCGACCATAAGCTGTCACACCGGTTATACAGTGTATATGCATATATCCCACAGATTTTTCAACTCTCTATCATTGTTAAAGCTTGCGGTTGTAGTAGTAGCCAGGTGATGATGCCTCCAGCTAAACGAGGAAGATAGCCGTTGTGCATTTCGGTGAAAGAAGCGAAACGCGTTTTGACGGAGGTGGCAGATGCCAGTACCACCAGTACGGCCAACATCGAGTAGAGATCTAACCCTTCAATCGTGCAAGAAACACACCCAGACCTGCGTCTACCGCCTAACCCTGAATATTGCTCATCTTTTATGGCTATTTTGGTGTGGGATACCGATTTCTATGCATCTGGTCGACCTAATTGGCTGCAATCTCCAGGTGCTTCCAAGGATAGACCTTTGGAATAGGGTACCTATGCATGTGTGGGTATGATCCTGGGCACACCCATCTGCCTCTCTGCATAGTACGCGTCAATACAAACACGATCGCCGATCGCGTTCATGATCCATAGATGAATCTGTCTGAGCAGAAAGAGAGACTAAAAGCTACAAGAACAGCTTGGTAGACTGATGAAGATTTAAGTGAGTGGATGTGTAGTTGAAAACCTGTCACTAACTATAGTATATATCTACTCCATGGATCCAGAACACGTACCTGACCTACTTGTTATAGGGCTCTTATTGTCCGTACTCTATTGAATCCGGTGGATTCTATCTCACCGAAACTTGCCCCCGCTACTCCACATCCAGCTGCTCGGAGAGACATATTTTATGGCTTATTCGTGAAGTTGTGTAACTGCAGGGCAGACCATGGTTATACTATTCTTCTACATAAGTACTTGGTAACTGACTGGAAATTGTAGTTGTGTGGAGCGCGAGAGAGTGAGCAGTAAATAACTTCAAGGACAGGAGCTATGATCCACGAAAACTGCTGTATGTATTGCATAACAGTTGTTTCTCTCAAAAAGTGACCCATACTTCTCGCTCTCCTCCGTGCCGGATTAATTGCAGCAACGGAGCACTGTACAAAACAGTAGTTTATACTACACGTATAAATTATATTGGAGCTGCCGAACTAGATCCTGTCAGTTAACTCCTTAATTTATTATGATGCGTGAATGAGGTTGTGGAAGCTCGAAGTGGAAAAACAGGTACGCGTTCATCTCATCAGTTGGATCCATGGATCGAACTCTCAAGTTTAAGTCCAAATGAGGATCACGCTGTCGTAAAGTCACTCATTAGGTAGGCTGTGGGCGATGTCAGTGGTTAAACTCTATGATAGTTACCCTCTACCAAGCGTGCACAGCCTCAATTGTCACATCCGCTTTCGTTGGCGCCAGGCTCCGATACTTCGCCGGGTGAGTACTATGTGGTTTACCTGGAAGTTGATATTACTACTAGGCATTGTTACTAGCATGCGTGAGCTTGAATTCTTCTCACGTCCCATGGTCAATAACATCTATTTCCAAGTTCGTTCATGGGTTTGTATTCACGCTTTTGACCCAGTCAATTGGCGGATACGACGAGGTGAGAAGCGCGGACCGCAAGGCACGGTACCGTCGGCCACGTTTGTTTGAGACATGCTAGGGTCTCTACCCAAGGCTTCGTAGATCTATATTTTGAAAACCTATTTGGCCCGTCTAGAGGTGCAGTGTTGCAAAATATCTAGATCTCCAATATCTCGAATCTGTATCTTCGAAATCTCGCGAGCAACCTAATGCGACCAAATTAACTCCTTCAGGGATAAACCAAAACTCCCACGCAACAACACCCACAATCCGGATATAGATATATTCGAGCACACGAAACCTTAGCCACTAAAACATGAGATTCGTGCACGCCTGACCCCGGGAACATTACTCCGTCTCTACCGACATGACAGCAATCGCCCTCTTTGACTTGAAATTGTCATAATTCCCTCCCAACAAAGTCCCCAAAACTCTTCCCTCCCCTAAACCTGTGTAACCCGCCCGCATCACAACCTGCAGTTCTCTAACCGCTTCTCGAAACGTGCTCTGTATATGTTTGATCGCGTATGCCTTCTGTCCTAGATCGATGGATGTATTTGCCGGATCCTTGAGTGAAAAAAGATATTGTTGCACAGGATAGCGAGAGAATACTTGGGTCTTTCGCCCATACGACGGCGAAGGCAACAGGTTAATTACGGCAGTAGTGTAGTCAAAGTACTGGCCGTAAAATTTCAGGAAGGATATGAGGATGGCACCTAGGTCGAGAGTATCTGTCAGACAGTCCAATCCCTTTGGATACTCCAACTCAATCCACGCTACCACCATCCACACCAACAGATACGAATTAATGCCACCGGTGTATGTAGTCCCCAGCTTGCGCATCGCAAGAAACTGTTTCATCACAAAGGTTAAAGCTGTCACTATGCTCTCCCCGTCCAACGTCTCTATCCAGGTCTGCATCATCTGGGTGGCTCTGACGCCATGGCCATCCTCGTCAATGGTGAGATCTATTTCGATTCCAGTCACTGCATCTGTTATCTTCAATAGCGGAACTGATGCCGCAAGAACCGCTTTGATGTTGCTTGCGAAGCGAGTACTGAAGATTGACGACTCCAGGGTCATGAGAAACAGTTTCGGGTTACCGAAGTGCCGTGGGGGTGGAGTTAGGACTAAGTCGATATCGGATGTGGGAAGGTATAGGCCTGTCACGTAGGAGCCAATTGGTCGAACTCTGGCTCCAGGCTGGAGGGTAGTGATCAGTTTTGAGAAGCGGGAGACAAGGTCTTGCCGCATCTTGACCTCGGATGGTGTGGGAGTCATGTAAAGAACGAAGGCGACGATTTCATCGTGGAGACTGGCGCGGGCTGTAAGTTAGATATAGCTATGTCTAGATGAGCGTGTAACATACGTTTCCGGTTTGGTCCCCTCTGATAGCCACGGAGGGCGCGTGTCTCCGGATGTGGGATGAGCATACTCTCCGCACACTGGGATGGGCATCCCCGTATAGTCGCTGGCGCTTTTCATCCGAGACGGCGACCCAGCAATCAGGGAGCGCTTTAGCATTTCTCCCATTGTGTTATCCATCCTGGTTTCTTGGTGGGCGGTGATGCGGAGGCGATGAGGACGACTGAATAGAAATACACCAGCTAGCCAGCCTTGTCTCATTGTGCTGGCCGATTACCCCGCTTCCATGCTTACATATGAACTGTTGCGGGTTATGATAGGCGCATGATGCATATTAGTTTACACGTTGCGGATATCCCAAAACATCGCGACCGGGCAATCATTCGGTATCACCAGCCAACAAGGATCCAAATTGTTGCAAACTCTAAATATGGTGGAACCAGCAGAGCACGTGTAGCAGTTCAAACTGGGAAACAATAATGCACGGAATCTGGCGAGAAGAGGAATATGATAATTCAACTCTCTATACAGCGCAAGTTAAGCAAACGTTAAGCAGAGTTTTGAATTATCATACAACACATGATTGTTACACTATGAGAATATATAAGGGTAGGTGGGAGGATAATTTTGCAGTTGCCACTGGAGCCAAAGCTTTGAGCTCATTATATGAATTTTTGCAAAATAGTTTACCTTTCTCACATACTAAGAACAGACTCAAGTATAAATACCACATCATTGCCAAAAGTGCAAATTGAATACCGGCTGCAGCATGCACACATGTAGATACACACACCTTCGACAACCACACTCAACGCCTGGTTTTGCCAAGCCCCATCTCCTTTTGTGTGGGAGCGGGGTATTACTTTGGCTTCACGATAGTCCCTTATCTGTGTCCGCTTGCATGCACAAGTGTATCTCGTTGTGTTGAAGCTCTCTTTACCACTCAGCATTGACATCGACTGGTAGTTATCCCAGCAACTCGCCCGTAGATGTTTTACGCCCGTTCTCGAAGCCTACGACATGTTTGTGGACATACCAGTATGTGAGGCCCAGCATAGCCTACCAGCGCGGTATCAGTGAAGTTCCGTCAAGTGGCTGCCTAAAAAACCTTGCGTAATGTCAGTGCTGAGTTACACGCACTGTACAAGCACTTCGAACTGACTACGATAGACAAGGCCCACTTATCGGGCACTGCGAGGACGAACTCCAAGAGTGGCATTACGATAACATCACTCTCTGCCGGCACATTTCAGCCAAGCCTGAAGATGGTCAACGTGCCGTGTATGACCAAGGGAAATTCACTTCCGGACCTCCAGTTGTCCTGCCTTGCTCTGGTGTTCTTTGGGTTAGGCGGTTAGGGTATTCCACTGCGATGACATAAATGAAACCCTGGACAGAGCGCAAGCGAGCATTTTTTACGTAGTAGTTGTCAGATGACGGGATGTGCAGGTTATCCTCTAGGAAGGGCGGCCAATGAATTTAGGGATGAGGATATAGGGGAGAGGGCAGTGTTTCTGGGGAGCGTGGCGGTCGCAACATTGCCGTGTGGTTTCAATTTCGCGGCTTTGGGGTTGTCAGATTTCTGGGGTCTGTGGAGGTTTTAAAATTTGTGTGGAAGTGGCAGCGGAGGGGAAGACTGTGGCGTTTATATACAAAGTGTAGTTTATGCTATGGCCGCTACGCTGCCAAATGCAGTATGGTTACAAACAAACAAAGCACACATGTAGATATGTGAGGGTTAGTAAAGGCTTTCTGTCAACATCTGCTTGTCACACAGTGTATTGGTATTTATAATTTATTCATAGAGATATAAATATTCTTCTATTATACTTTGTCAGGCTAGTGGCTAATGCACCATAGTACATCAGTCTCTAATTACTGCACTTCATTTTGATAATAGCGGTACTTGAACCATTGATGCTTGTCAGCCTGAAATCTCACTGGCACTTGAAAATATAATGATGTGAGTACCTAAAAGCCAGCCAGAATGCAAGTATGTTAGGCTGCTTAGGAGAGCTGCCTTTGAAACAGCTGTGCTGGAAAGTAGCATGCATTGAAAGAAGTAGAGACTTCCGTGAAAGTGTGTTGGCTAATGTAACACAATATGTATTTGGAGGGTTTGGATAATATTAGGCTGTAAGTTGGCAGATACTATGTTACTAACCTTGACATAGACAACATTGTGGCTTAGGTACTTCTAATATGATGAATATAATCACCAATATCATTTCCAATACCACTGTCACAGTCACCAATATTATGGTAGCCATCATCACCTGTAGCTTGGAGTATACTGTATAGCCAATGCAGATATTGTATTCAATACTGCCCAGAGATACGGCAGCAGAAATGAAGTGGGAGATCTACTCTCACCATGACCCTATTAATAATTGTTCCAATGAAATCTACGACCAGATTTTCCAACTGAATTACCTTCAGACATTTTGATATTTTGCCACTGTGATTATGGGAAAAATGTCATCTAGACCGAAATATCAATAGTTGTTATAATATAGATCATGATATGCCCCTTGTTCCTTTCAATCAGCTAGAGCTCTGATTGTATCTAGTATTCCGGTATTCTCTGCATGGGGAAAGAGCAAGGGCAGGTATGCCTAGGAATGGCCCCATATATATACAGTAGACAATAATTGGAAAGTAGGCGAAAAAAGGTATATGACTGATACCAAACATTCATTAATAGGTGCGAGTATAGATGGATATCTGAGGATTGTGATGTGCCAAAACGAGAGAATGGGAATTACTTGGCCTGGATCATACACTGCAATAATATGATTTCTTTCGGTCTGACTGTAACAGCACAGCTGGACGTATCTTCTCCAGCCCTCGGTCAGATCTGCTTTACTCACTCAGCATGCCACAACCGATTGACCTTTTATGATAATCTTACTGTTATACTACTCTGGAATAATGACATTCAGGTTTCCAACCGAATCTACTAATATACTATTCTACGATGCCATTCCCAGGCTTTTGTGTTTACACATCAATTGCGTGTTCTTTTGACACATGTTTGACTTACGGGATCACCTCAATTACCCGATTCTGACCTGTCAGAATACGCACAATACATTATCTGTATTTGGGAGCACAGAGTGCATCAATGAAGTATCCCGATAGGTCTAAAGAACTGAGGTTACTGGTAGCCTGGACAATTTCATGCAAATTCCAGATGCCAATTGGCCAGAGGCACATCGCAAGACATAAGGACAAAATGTCCTGAATTGTCAGCAACCCATTAGAAAGCAACTATACATGAGGATTATGCGAAATTAAGGTTAACTGTGGTGGAGACAATTCTGAGTTGATTTCAGAGACCAGCAGGCCAGGAGATAGGTCACCTACCAAGTCAATCACAAATAATTGAAATGAATTCAGAAAGAACTCCCAGAGTATGAATCGTGGCATCCATGAGATTATTTAAGTCACCTTCTGATGGAGTCAATTGATGAATACAGGGACATGTTCAGACCCAATGTATTGTCAAGAGTGGCAATACTGCCAGTGCCCAAGGTCAGTGAACTCCAGTAGGATCTCATCTGTCGTGCACAATCGCATTCGAACTACAGAAATGACACCAGCCACAATAATGTGCCCAATCGCTCCAACTATGTTATTGCAATGAGCTGAATGATGCTCCGAACAGCATCCATTGACACGTGCCACAACCGATGTGCACCTACCCAGAATCATGCAAGATTAATGCAATACGCATAATTCACCTCAAGCGATGTGACCTATGGTAATTTCTATCGCAATTACCTTCTGCAGGACTGAATGGGATTATGTAGGACACAGATGATGATTGCTGTTTACCACCACATTTTGCAAAGGCTTACAATACTATGTATGGCCAGTGAGTCAATCACACAATGCTGAGTACTGAGATGATTACCGCTATGAGAACAGTATCGATAGAAACCGGTCCCGATAGTGGAACCGCGATCACCGATCGGATGATTCATGATTATCATTGTGAAGTACAGTGTTTTGACCAATCGGAACGGCCCCGGTCTGGGGTAGGGCTCAGTATGTTCCAGTCCAACTGGAAGGTTAGACTGGACCAGACCACAAACATACAGTCTTGGACTGGACGGGCTTGGGCTGGACTAGTCCATTCCTACTAATAGTGGTTATCCAGATTCTGTATGGATACTGTCAGGTGACCGCCAACGCCGTGATTTGTCCCTACTTTTAACCACTGGGCATGTACGGATGGGCATCTAGAGTACAATTATTCTAGTATTGTGTGGGTCTCCAATCCAAACGGCATATTTACCCCATTCCTAACCCGACTTCAGCAAGTATCAACTTAACCCTGAAATGCAGTCCAGGACCAGTCCAGACTGAGTGTGAACCAGTCCGATGAAAATTCAGACTGGTCCGATTCCAGCCCAAAGATCCTTGGACTGTACTGGCGTACACCTGGACTGGTCCAATCCACACTGCTCCACCCCCAGACCGGTGAAAACAGTGTTCAATGATCACAGTTGCCACCTGATGAGATCACCGAATTGCTACAAAGATACCGTTGAGGGGAGTGGTATAGACATGTGATTCCCCATCACCATGGCTCCACCGATTCCAATACTGACTATGATCTTGAATTTTATTGGATGTCACACAGATGCCGTGCTAATAACGAACAAACTATATCAGATTTGCCCCTGGCGGAGCATTTGTCTCTAATAAATAAGATGACAGCGACGGCACTGCAACAACCACTACCGTGGACAATGACCATACAGGAATTGCAGGAATGAGAAAATGTGAGACCCATTTACAAATAGAGAAGACATATAGTAACATGTATTCATGGAGAAGAAGCAAAAATTGTACTCTGAGAACGGCAAAAAGTGCATCCCCGAACGTGATGGCAATCACACCTACAGATTCACATAGAAGCTGCATGTGCAAGTTACAAACCTGAATCAGATTGTGACTCAGTCTTGCCAATTCCACTTTAGTCTCAAATATCCGGATATACACAGCTGCCACTGCAAATCTCATTCTCCAACAATCCTAACTAATCATTACGGTGTGCGAAAAAGACATCTTGGTTTACTCCTCAACCGAGCTACGACTTGAAAATGGGGATGACTGTATCTTAATTCAAGTCATCATCTACTGCAATCAATCCCCATACTGGCAGTGCTGGCAGGATGCACCTTGGAGTGCACATACCGGCACAGAATTGCAGCTGGAGATCTGACAATCAGCGTACCTTGAAAGAGATCACCAGCAGTCAACGAGCCAAATTAAACTCTGGATACCCAGCCATGTGACAGCAAGTACATTAGAATAAGGGGTAGATAGCATACATAGATGAAAGCTAGCGTGCAATTGTGGATTATTAGTGCGCAGAGTACAGGCCGGATGTCAAGTGTACCCAATAGTGCACTGATCTGGAAGATGATCAGTGTGATTATAACAGCACCAGAGAGATGATATCATGATCTAATCAGTGTTGTCAACTGTCCCGTCCCCGACCGTCCGTCCGCAATATCTGTAGGACAGACGGGATGGTGCCAAGGCCGTCAGTCCCGTCCACACCCGCACAGGACTGCATATCGGCCGACGACGGGCTGGGACGGCAAACATACGGTCATCGGCCGTCTTCCTCCGTCACCCTCTGACATCGGGCGCTTACTATTAATACATATACAGTAACTGTAGAGCATGTGGTACAAGATATACATAGTTTAGCTATATTTCTAGACTCTCAATCAGTGGTAAGAATTCAGGTTCCGATCGAGCAGATGTTGAAGGATCTTTCTTCACAGTCACGATCGAAGAGAAATGTACTTATTATAACTGAGTATCTATCATGTATGATGACTTGCAAATTATCAATGGATGTCGGCCGATGACGGCGGGGGACAGCTGGGGACGGAAATTTACCGTTAACGGCCATCCCAGCTGTCCGTCCCCATCCGGCCTCAAACAAGACGGTGCCGTTCAGTCCTGGCTCAGGACGGACTTCAAGCCGCCGTCCTGTCCCGTCCTTAGTGATGTCGGATGGACATGATGGTTGACAACACTGGATCTAATGAGCTTAATCTATGCTGAACAAAAGCAATTACATCTACAAATACAGTTCTGAAAATAACAAATTATCTACTGAACAGCAGCATGAGAGACAGTAACCAAATAGCATTGTGAGACAGTTGAGGCAACTACAGATTACATATTGCTGTATTGCCTGGAGTGGAGAGCGCAGGAACTTACTATTATCGGGAGCCTAACTACTGAAGGCAGCAACAGATATGCTTACTAAATAGCTCACGAAGCTGGATACTGAATGACCATACTAGAGAGCCTACACCCTGCATGGAGAATCCCGAAGAATTATAAGTAAAGCAACTGACAGGTCCTGTGGGTGAGCCATAGTCTGCAAGATATAATGTCAAATATCGAGGTTGGGCAACAGAAGTCTGCACGAGGGTCTGTAGAGTGCAATCAGGCTTGCCTATATTCGTGGTATAAAAACATCGTCAATACTGGGTGGGGGTAACAAGCCAGCCGTCATGATTTCGACTGGCAAACAGTTCAGTTCAGTTCCAGACCCATCAATGTACCCGACCCACGGTGTCTTGGCGGGGTTGTCACCTGCATTGTACATGGAACTTTGGGTTTTAGGCCAGGTTGGATTCGGACAGCGGTTCCATCTTACTGTTCCTTCAACTTTGGTTGGACTTTGGCCCTAATTAGATATCTGAGTGGTGATCTTACCAGGATTTGATGAATATACAGATTAGGTAGTTTCGTGAGCTCGTTCACCTCAACTATTCAGATTTCTCATCTGACTGATAGTCATTGAGTGCCTGTCAAATAGGGGCAAACTTTGAGCGAAATTTGCAGGAATTCGATAGCGCCTCCACGAATATCACCCTGTTCACCAATCCGAAAGCTGCAGGTGAAAGACTGACCAAAACTGCACAATCCCCAAATTAATCATGTCACGATAGGGTTATAACTCCAATACTTGAGTGGAGAAACACTTGTGAGGTTGAAATACCGGGGATTTGGTTGTGAAACCGGCCCAATTGCAATGGTCCCGGATTTCGTGGGGTAAAACTCATTCGAACATTTTCATTGCAGTCCCAACCCTAAGCTGGAACTGTTCTCACGGGTTGAAACCATTGCTAACACTGGGCAAGAATAAGGATTTCACAGGAAGCTTACAAGATAGATACAAGGTGATTTATGGTACCATTACTGACAGGTATGATTCTGAGAATAGAAACTGCCAATCCAGCAACATCGATCACTACTGGGCTAGGCCTATGGTGTTGGTCAGGAGGAATTTGCGAAGCTCAGGTGGTAGAGCACTTGGAAGTATAGTGACGATGACCGGTTACAGGGATACTTACAAGTTAGATATACAGATGCAATGGCTGATGGCAATGGCAATGGAACTGGCTATGGCAATGGCAATGATGAGCAGCAAGCGGAAGCCACCATTCATGCCGCTGAGTCACAACAAGCCTTATGTTACAAGTGGGAATTTCACCGATCTTAGAGTGTTTAATTCTGATCATAATCCATACATAATAAAAGACACCATGGTCAAATTAAGTTTTTAGATGCTGGACATTCCAGAATTGGAGATATGTAGGACAATGTCGCTTTGAATGTAATATATTCCTCTCTTCATCTCTTCTGTTTACTTCTGAACTTTTTCACTTCTTTGCATCTCGACCACATACAAATGGCGTCAGCATGTGTTTTTACCACCTCTGGACATATGATCAGTGGAGGGGCACTTTACCAATACGCCTGATTGACCGAAAGGTTGCCCTCGGTGGTAGTGATAGGTTGTAGGACTTATTGGTTGGTACAATTCGATATGTTGAATGGTTGTTGGATTGTATTCTTCCCAACAGTCGTATCGGTTTATGCAGCCCAGGAGGGGTGTGCAACCTGGGAGAGTAATAATGAAACAGCACGGCTGCATATAATGTATCCAAGGCCGGGAATCACCTTCTTCATTCAGTTGGCTTGCCACGAGCTATTGACTTTTCATAATTGTCTTCCCTTTATACTACTCTATAAGATCGATTTCCAAGTTTGCAACAGCATCTACTAATACACCATCCTATGAGGCCATTGACAGGTGTTTACATATTCAGCCGATTACATTCCAGTGCTTTCAGCCAGCAATTTGCTGCCTATGGCTCCACACACTAGTTGTTAGGATATATACCCAGACTTTCTCGCCCGATGTCATGTAGCTTAATATCTTTGACATCCATGATAAATCATAAGCAATTCTCAAGATCTCAACCATCTGTACCAAGTCATTGCAAAGAATTACATCACCAACAAATGTTGTTTCCATCAGAAACACCCGGGTGATCCGGACGGCTCTGACGGCTCTGATGGAACCTCGTACCCTCTGACAGTGAATCACACATTACCCGTCGCCCAGGCGACAGGTCGCGTTGGATAGCATCAGCAAAATGTATTTTAGTCATTGGTCTGCGAGGATATGGAGTGTAAACTTAGATGCGTCAATTTCAGGAGTATCAGACCCAAGGAGGGCATTCCTGCCGGCCTTCAGAGTAACTGGGAGCGCTGGCGACAAGGCTGGGAGCGCCGACATCAATCCTGGGAGCACCTGGGAGCGCCGGCGACAAACCCGGGAGCGCCGGCGACAAACCCGGGAGCGCCGGCGACAAACCAGGGAGCGCCGGCGACAAACCCGGGAGCGCCGGCGACAAACCCGGGAGCGCCGGCGACAAACCCGGGAGCGCCGGCGACAAACCCGGGAGCGCCGGCGACAATCCAGGGAGCGCCGGTGACATGTCTAGGAGCACCTCGAAACACAGTAATGTATTCAGTTTGTATTCTCATCTATGTATCTATGTATCTATATAGCTACCCATCTACACACTATATCTGGACTGGCTGCAGGCGGTGCTTGAGAGCAATTTGAGGTGTGCCTGAAAATGATGATCATGGGAACTCAGAGATATACTCCAAGGCAGTGATCGAGCGAGTTGAGTAATGCACTTGAAGTAGATAATCGAGAGTATTTGGAGATACACTTGGAGGCCGTGATTGAGTGAACTCAGAGATGCACTTCGAGGCCGTGATTGAGCGAGTTTGGAGATGCACTTGCAGGCCATGATCGAGCGACGTTGGAGATATGCACTTGGAGGCCGTGATCGATCGAGTTTAGATATACACTTGGAGGCTGTGATCGAGTGAGATTGGAGATACACTTGGCGGCTGTGATCAAGCGAGATTGGACGACTACTTGGAGGCGATCGATGGACGGCGTGCCGGGTGCTGAGACTCTATTCATCAGTTAGTTAGCTCGCAACCGTGGGAATGTGAAAAGGTGACTTTCCCTTTGGGTTTTCATGGAGAGCTGGCTGATGGCGGTTGATCGTGTAGGGAGGCACTCCGGAAGCTGAAGCTATATTCAGGGGTCAACTCGTAATGAGAATATAGAAAAGACATACAATCTTCGGTGGATACTGTACTCGGTGTATGCTGTACTCGGTGTATGCTGTACTTGGTGTCAACTAATGATCATGTCATGGAGAGATAGAGAGGGATGACTTAACTTTGTGTTCTGCAATGATGGTTGAGTTGTGGACGAGAAAGAGAGAGATGGGGGATGAGAATGAGAATGACATGCAGGATACCAGCAGATATGAGAAATCAGGGGTACGACTTGCCTCATTGGGTTGGGATGGCCTCTTATCAGTGTTAGTTCACACTGGATCGGGACGTGTACCTGCCGTATCGGGGATAGTCAATTGACTCGCACGCAAAATTCTCTAAGTCCCAGTTTCTCATGATGATTTTCCCCATCTCCTCTGATCTCTCTCTTTCTTGTACTCAAATCTACAATCACCTAAGAACACGAAGTTAAGTCATCCCTCTCTATCTCTCCATGCTATGATCAAGAGTTAACACCGAGTACAGCATCCAACCAAGATTGTTTGTTTTCCCGTCATTCTCATGATCACAAGTTGACTGCTGAATGTAGCTTCAGCTTCCGGCGTGCCTCCTACAGGATCGACCGCCATCAGCCAGCTCTCCATGAGGGCTCAAAGGTGAAGTCACATTGTCACATTCCCACGGTTGATAGTTAACTGACTGATAAATACAGTCTAGGCGCGCCGTCCATCGACCGGCTCCATGTACTCGTCCAATCTCGCTGGACCATGGCCTCCAAGTGCATCTCCAAACTCACTCGATCACGGCCTCCAAGTGCATATCCAAACTCGCTCAATCACGGCCTCCAAGTGCCTCTCTGAGTTCACTCGATCTCCGTCTCCAAGTGCATCTCAAACGTGCTCGATCAAGTACATCGTCAAGGAGCGATGGCGGTTGTACGGAGATACAGGGGTAACGGAGGTGGACAGAGTGATGGGCAGTGTATATTTGGCAGGCCCCGGAGTAGTGTTAGCAACGGTTCCAGTTTTGGACCCGGCCGGTTTTATAGGTCTGCGTGGCAACGGCCTTACCCCATCTAAAATCGTCGATTTTTTAAGTGCAGCATTGCATTATGGTTACAAATATTAATCAGAGAGCTTAGTGTTTGGTACATAAAATGTGTAGCTTCGTACGGCGCATCTTTTGGCCGTCTCCGATTTTCGATATCTTCAAATCCCAGCAAGCGGTAGCCCAAAAACCTCGTTTTTGGGCCGAAAATGGCAATAATTTCAAAGCAGCTTGCTCAGTTTTGAAGATATCAAAAATCGGAGACAACTAAAAGATGCGCCATCCAAAGCTGCACATTGCATATACCAAACACTAAATTAGGTGATAAATATTCATGGACTTAATTGAGGGAACCATTTGGTACAAACCCGGACTGAACCGGCTGGGGCCGGGTTTTGTTGGAACCGCTATATTAGAAACGGTCCGATAACAGAACCGTTGCTAACACTACCCCGGAGTAGACAGACACCATCTCATTTCCGTCTCCTCTTATCATCCAATGAAAATTCACACTCTATCTTTCCCAACTTTTGATCTCACTCGCTCTGTGCGAGATTTCGTGTATCCACACAATTGCGTGGATCCTCACGGCCGGGTAGTATCATATCTTCTCACCTTATTTGTACACTCCTCAAGCTTAATGTAGATGGAACGCGAGGAGAGATTGTTGCAGTGTCACCCATTGCATTGCAATCCAGATGCAAGTGTATACCCAATGAACCCAATCCGACGTATGGTCACAGTTGCCCACAACGCGAGAGTGTTTGCTTGAAATTGGAGACCGACAGAGCGAGAAGACACGGCCACACAGCGATCGGAGGGTAATATGCAACGTGCCACGTGGTATTAACGCTGGGCACGTAGTCATCCGCCACAAGGGTGTCTCTGACGGTTCTGATGGAGCATATCCACTCTGACGGAGCCATTCCACCCGGACGGAAATGTCTTTTGCTGATGTATGTAGTTGGGTGCATGATTGAATGCAATGTGATGGTCATCATTTATGCTGGTTCCAATAGTGGTTTGACCACTTCACCCATGAGTGATCTGACATTACTGACTTCAATAGCATTGGTGAATTTCTTCTTCTATTTCGTCTTAAATTTGTGGATTAACAGTAACAGACGACATCATATTTAAATTATTGGTCAGCAATGAACATGATTTGCGGTCTAGTACATTCGATTGCCTATCCAACCCTTGACCATATACAGCCAAATTGGCATGTCTCACAATTTTAGTCTCTAAAATTAAGCAAAAGCTGACATTGTGCAAAATAGATACATGAATTGCTTTTCCAAGAGATATATAATGAAAATTTGCAATTTGCTTATTGAGTCACCCAGCAATACAGAAGCCATGACCATTTGTTCGTCTAAATCCAGATTCTGTATGGTACTTAGCTAGGAACACCACATGCAAAATTACAACCATACAGGTTCAACGAGCTTGCAATTATCAATAAGTGACAAAACTGTCGCTGCGATCGATGGGACAGATGCATTGCATTTGTTTGTCTAGGGTTTCCAGGAGCCTGATCTCATATGACCACCTAATGATTGGGAAGAAACTTGCAGCATTAGAGATTTTCCGGGAACGCTTTTATGAGTCTTGGTAAGCTCTCGAAGTAATAATAGTTTATAAACGGCTCCATCGTCTTCTATTTGTAGTAAAACCCGAGCTAGGACCTTCATTCCTGTCGCACCTTACTTCTAATCTCTCTGACCGAAGTCCTCTGCCATGTTTCCCTTCCCCAGTTGCACCAACATGTAGATCTTGATCTGCATTCGCTGAAATCTGTGGAGGTGGTGGGGTATTGTTCGCGATATTGTGCCCAGCACCTGGCAGGGTCTATCATCTTCACTCAGCTTGCACATCACTATATCATCCTCATCCTCATCGCTGCATTCCCCATCCTCCCTATTTTCAAGACCTGGAAGATCCCTCTTACTATCTCCAAATTCGTTCAATATCTTATGAAATATAGTTTTGGGCTTTCTGGTTTTCAATCCCACCATATCAGCATTTCTCATATCTTTCTGCTCTGGCTTAATTGGTGTCTCTGCCTGTTGATTTTGCTTTCTTGCCACTGCGGTCTATCTATCCACATAATCCTCAATCAATTTCCCTTTCCCTTTGGTGTCTAAAATGTGCAATTCCTGTTGTTGCTCTGCCACATGCGTCTTTTTAGATCACCTGCTGCGCAATGCCCCAATGGCTCAGATGGATTCTGTATCGAATCGGCTCTTACCTACATTCACATGATGGTATCATCATGTGGAGTGCTTTTCCAATTTGCTCAATTTGCTAGCCAGTAGTGGCGAAAGGTTCATGTTCAAACGATTGACCAGTGCATTGTGTATTGATAGTGTTAGCAAGGGGCTGGGGCAACCCGCCAGCGGTCCGGGTTCGGACCAGAAAAACGGTTCGGTTCAGTTCGAGAACCGTCGAAAAATCGAAGCTGTAGCGTTCTGGTGGGCCAAACCCGGACCCCTACCCGTCAACCCCCGGGTTTTGGTGGCTTTGGCTAGACCCGTCAGTTCCAATCTCCGGTTCTGTGTTTCGGGTTTTTCTATAGATGGTCGCATTTAGATACCCTACTGTTAATCGCAAAATATTACTTTTTGCACATCATCAACCTTTTCGGATGAATTGGCTGCGTTTATAACTAAGAACAAGAGAGACACGCTCGTTGCCCCATCCTCAACTTGATAGGCAACGTCGCGTCAATAATTTTTGGTTTTGCATCATGAGTAATCTAGATGGCGATTGGATGCAAACGATCATAAAAGAGGTTTTGGCCTTATTTCAACCCAAAAGAGAAAGAAGCACGATCACTGCCCCATTCTGGAAATGAGCATCAATGGAGCGCCAACGATTTCACTTCCTGTAAGTCAGGTTATTGAAATGTGAATTAATCATTGTTATGTATAATCATTGTATTGGCCACCTTTTTAGGCAAAAGAGAATGCTACTGTCTCCCTGCCCCATCTTGACAATGAGCGTCAACAGAGCGAGAATGATTTTTGGTCTTGAATCTTGGGTAATCTTGGTGGTAAATGATCGTAGATATCTATAAACAACGTTTTGGCAGCCTTTCTTGGCTTATAAGCAAGTGGTCATCCCGCAACAGCCTCCCGGACAATCGCAACTTAATTCATTTTCAACGCTGTAACTTAGTGATCCTTAACGTTTTAGCCCATAAAACCAGTCAAAACTGCATATCTAGACATTAGTGGCTATCTCGCGCTTTGATTAACCATCCTGCAAGGCCAAAAATTGTTGACACTCTATTGACGCTCATTTTGTCACAGGCTTATCCGCTTTATGCAACCAGTTACTTTGGCATAGATTATCAAGTACAGGGTTTTGACAGTCATTCTATTCGTTTCATGTATGTTTTCATTATCACTACATTGTTCTTTAATTGTGCGTATAAATATATCCTTTAAAATATACAGTAAAGTAGCCCTCCCGTTACTTTCAATGAATTCTCGTCCCCACCCTCAGATTCGCCCAGAAGGCTGTTGTCTTCTGCAAAATCAATGTCAGCGGAATTTCCACACAGCAGATACTGTACTCAGCAAATCTGGAATAAAATCTATATCGCGCTTGGTTTCCTTGGCAAATGCATTATGATTGAAAAATTGAGTGTTTGGAAGTGGAGTATGCATATATACACACCTGGATGGCATACCTTCTATTTCATAACTTTTGTTTCCCTCAGCGTCACCTGGTGGCGCCGGTGGCATTCCGGGCGGAGGTGCCCCCGTTTCTTTGCTCCTCCAGTGGGTCACTGGATTCTTTGCTATACCATTTGGCATGGAAGGCAGACAGCCATATGATTTTTATAAACCATTGCCGGGTGTCGTTCCATCGCAGCCTTGAACTTCTGATGCCCAGGAAGCTCAACTCTTGGCTCCTTCTCTTCTTGGACTTCGGCGCGAGGTTTCTTAATGAGTTTTGCTTTTCCTCTTTAGCGGTGCACGAAAACCCGCCTTTAGCCATTTTCGCCATATTCAAAGCAAGGCGCATGTCGGACTGTTCCAGCTGTACTTGACCTCCTTGCCTCGCCATAGTCGCAGACATGTTGATGACCTACAGGAAATTAGTTGCTACTTCTAAAACGAAGCTACGGCTATTACCTCAACCATATACGACTCTGTAGCCTGCTCAAGAGTCTTTAAAGCCTGTTTTGTCCACTCCCGGGGACCTTTATCACGAAATTCGACGGCGAATATCCCAGAGTTGACGACATCATGATGTTGAATTTCTCGGACCGTGCTGAAGAATGCCTTCGTCCACCATGGAGGTTTGCCATTGCAGACAGCGATACATTGGTCACAGAGCTCTCTAGGTACACGAGCTGTACATTATATTGTCAGTTGACCGCCTTCTATATCGATATGCAGATACTCCCATCCGATAGCATGCTGCTGCTGATTATTACTGGGTCCGGTGTTACGTACATTTTGTAAAAGTGCGTACTGGGCCATATTTTCGGTGGCTGCAATCGCAGCGTTGAGGTGGACTAACCGGTGTCTGCGTTGTAGCTATGCCTCATGCAGGGGCATATTGGATGATGTGCCCGCCGTTCGGCTGGATTCAGATTGAATCACACCGGCATGAGGTGTTTGTGGAGCCATGACTTGCTGTTGCGGAAAAGGTGAGGAAGATGATAACGAAAAGTGGAAAGTCCTGTGGAATATATTGTAAGCCACAGGTCAGAAGGGAATGAATGACTGTCAACTTGCACGTTCTACTCAAGATACATCCTGCTCTGCAACGTTACAAGTTGGAAGTGACTCCAACGCTCCCGCGATTTGAAGTAAGTCGGTCCGATAATGTTTGTTTATTTGTTCGTGTGCAGGGATACATTGAGGTGAACGACAGCTGATATCGGGTGATTGATACATATAAAACCAAAATTCTCCGACGGGAAGGTTGTCTGGTGATGTTTGTCTCAAAACATAGCCGGGATCTTACATGGAACATACGCTAAGTATCATGTCATAACTTACGATTAGTCTTACTATTCCAAATCAAATGAGGGTCAAAAAGCAGATTTTGCTCTGCTCGAGTATACCAAATGTACGAACCTTGACACAAAAGACTCGGCTTGCCTCCATGTGATCCATATCTTGCAACATCCAACATCACGCCCAACATCAAGGTCAACACATGATTCAATGGTCAATCCTCCCAAAAAGAACTTTTCTCCACTTCCGGCGGGCAAATACGGCAAATCGACAAAGCAATCCACACGTCGACATCATCAAGCGAATCAAGGCAAGAGTGGCCTGGTGGCAGAAAGGGTGCTAGCTTTGGACGCATTGCGCAGCTTGCGATCTAAAAAGAAGCTTGTGGCGGAGAAACAACAAGAAACGCACTTCTTAAGCAATGAAGAGAAAGAGAAATGGATCGAAGATTTTGTGGAGAAAGAGACCGCTGTCGCAAGAAAGCGGATTCAAGACGCAGAGATAGCAACTATGCAAGATATGACTGCTGCCGAAAACGGGTGCCCGACAACCGGAAAGCCCGAAACAACATTTGAAGAAATGTTGAAGGGTATCGGAGACAGTCTGGGTGATCTTACAAGTTCCGATGATGAGCAGGATGGAAAATACACGGCAGATAATGAAGAAGACACAGAGCTCGGCAAACTCAGTGATGATGATGAACCTGCATGGGTGATGGGCACAATCACTACACCGATACAGCACTGCATGGAGAGCTTTCGGCAGAAGCAGATTACACTTGACGAATTGACCCAACCAGGATGGGGGGATGCAGCCAACTACTGTCGGGAGAAAGATATGAGGTATGGGACTGCCGAATTGAAGGTTTGGGCGGGTGTCAAGCCCCAAATAGACATGACTACAGCCACACCATCCCCAATAACAGTTGGAGAGTATATGCAGACTCCTGAGATCGTCCAAGGACAATCGGAAATGCCCGCAGTGACTTTTCGACCAGGAAGTAGTCAAATGAGGCTGGATTCGGGGGAACCCCTGTCACATAAATTCATACCTGATCTTGCGCCTGGCATGGCGAACGATTCGGTGCCAATTTGGGATTTAAATCCTGTTGAACCCGTCAGCTTCTACCCTTGCATGAAGCATCCCTAGTTCATTACCATATCGACATCGGATATGGACAAAGATATTGTGAGGGCTCCTCCGACGCCGGATGTATACATAGCCAAATAGGCAGTCTTGAAGACCAATCATGCGGAAAATCAATTTTTGTACCTACTTTGCTACGTGTCAGCTTTATCCTGAATTTGGTGACCGAATTGTGAGACATGATATTTCATCAGAGTGTGTGAAACGGTCGAACTTGCCATGGGAATGATCTAAACTGCAAATCTGGTTGATAGACAGCCAGCTAACATGAGATTGACCTGCCAATTACAGTTACATTAGAAAGCAAAACCTAAAATAGAGACAAAATGTACTAACAAAAATTGATTCAGAGATGTCATACGAGTCTTAGGACGAGCGGTCAGTGCGCAGTCTAAACCCGGATCAATGCCAGCCGTCATGCAGCATTGGTCCATGCAGCTAACTGCATTACTGTCCGCTCAGACCTGCTGCACATGGTCGAGATTTTGAAAATTGCATATGGTACGTCGTGGAAATCGAGGAAAACGGGCTGGAAAAAGAAAGATCATGAAGTCCGGCTCTATATGCCTATACTTAGTTGATGGATCTGCATGCAGTAATTTACCGACTAAAAACACCAAAGCGCGAAGAAACCACGTCATTCATCAGACTGATGACGTGGATAGTGGTGTAGAGGGTGCGGTGAGAGCGGTTGAGTTGTCAGCCATTCACATCAGGTCGCGATCTCCGGCTAGTGTCCCAGCCCCGAACTGGATCGTAAAAACTTATTGACTGTCAACAATGACGTTATGACGGTCATGCAAAATGATTGCGCACCCAATGACTGTTGGTATGTCTCTACAGTCAGTGTCAATGGAGTGTCAATGATTTTTGTTTGATCTTTTCAGCAATCAAAGGGTTGCATTGTCACATGAATCTAAATATGAGTAATTGGTCGGCTTTCGATGTGAAACAGCGAGCGATATGCTCGTTGCCCCATCCGAGAAATGAGCGTCAATGGAGCGTCACCGATTTCTGGTCTTGCATCTTGGATAATGACTAGGCTGCGCGACAGCATCAAGCCATAATGGCAGTATTGGTCACCTTTATGGGCAGAAATGCCTACTATCATATCGCTACCCCCTCCTAAAAATGAGCGTCAACCGAGCGTCAACCATTTTTGGTCTTGCATCATAGACAATTCAAGGGTTGTGCAATGGCATACTCCCATTGTATCAATATTGGCCGCCTTTCTAGGCAAAAATGCTACCACCGATATCACTACTACATCCAAAAAATGAGCGTCAATCGAGATTCAACGATTTTTGGGCTCGCATTTTGGATTATCAGACAGCAATGCAGCAGCGATGACACAAAATCCGACTATCGGCTGCCGTTATGGGCATGAAGGCTACAAATGATATCGCAACCGTCGCGTCTTTGTATGCCCTTGTATTCAACTTCACAAATATGCATGCAATGTCTCACAGGTCTGACTTTTTTCTTGCTTGTAGCTCTAAAGTCAATATTTAAGAACCTGCATTCTACCTGAGTATAACGTATCCATTGCCAGCCACCCAGATCGAATTACACAGAGTTCAATTTCCTACCGCGATGTCGGATACAAATTCCCTAAATACCTGGTTGCTAGAGGTTATGATATCTTCCAAAAACAACCGTGTCTTTGATCGTGCTTTAAGCGACCGTACATTACAATTCGTCTTCGATGCTTGGTGGGCTTCAATGAATGTAGGCTTGAAGAGGCCTATTGCTTGGAATAACTATAGACATGCGCCTTCGTGGCGATTCTATTTACATTGCGGAATGGAAGAGACTGGCAGCCCCGGTATCATATGTATCGTTTGTCATCAAGTTCTGTGCCATCCATCAGAGCATGCGACCACCTCAATGGGGAAACACTTGCTGGCAAAAGCGCATATCGCAAAGTTAAACGAATTAACAATTTCAGAGGTAACCAACTTAACAAGTTCAACGGTCGATGAAACAGCTTTGGCCATACTGAAGCGGCAAGGAAGTCGAGGAATTCCGATTGTAAGTTCCTAAAGGAAAATCAAACTGACCATTCAGGCTTCAAGTATACTTACTGAATTGACAGACAAAACGCTCTAAACTGTCAGCAAATGACATTCAAAAGCTGTATTTCATCAAGACACCTGGAATCGGTACCTCGTGTCAGGTTTTGTTTCGGGACTTAGTCCATGGAATGCCATATCGAACCTTGAGCTACGACGGTCATACAATTCATTATGAAGCATGTTGGTGTTACTGTCAGCCAGCACCCTGAGTAATATTAGCCTGAGGGAATACACACTGACATTGGATGCAATGAAGATGCAATTGCCGTGAACGAATAAAGTTAGTTTAGCTCTGGACGGATGGACATCACCGAACAGATTAGCAATAACTTCGGTCCTGGCTTACAATATGGATCGAAATTGGGCTTTGCAAGAATTACACCTGGCATTCAATGAGGTTGACAGCCCAATCTTGTCCTATTTCGAAAGCTCATTAAGGATTACAGGTCAAGGGTCAGCATATGGGAGCACGTCTAGCTGGACATTTGAAAGAAGTTCTTGATCGTTTCAAACTGACTGACGGCCGTTTATTTGGAATTACAACCAACAACGCTTCCTCAAATTACTCTATGACTCGCGAACTACGAACTACCCTTGAGGCCGCCGGAATCGAGTGGCATGCATTGAGAAACCACATACCGTGCATGGCGCACGTCATTCCGCTGTCTTTGGGCGCATTCATGCGCAGCCTGGGTGTAAAAGGCCGCACCAAGTCTTGCGAAGCCCATGAGCGCGATCAGCAATTTGAAGAGAATGAAAGCAGACATTGGGAAGAGTCAAAGACTTCGAAAAGAGGGCAATGCTAGAATCAACAAGGTGTCCGCCATGAGACCAGGTTTAGCAAAGATAATTGAGAAAGTACGTATTTCAACATATTATGAAAGTGCTGAAACTGACCTTCATATAGCAGAGAATGCTTGCTGTATTGATTATGCTGACACCTGGATGTTGAAACGAGTTCATTGACTGTCAAAAAGCCAAAGTCTGGATCGCATTACTACCCATTATGGATGTGAAGACACTTTGAAAACTCGACACTGGAGGTGCTCGAGCGTGCCTACTGATTGCGTGAATTCACCCAGGAGTTGCTTAAAAACCCAAAGTATAGCGACTACCAGCTGCTCTCCACAACTCAGGATGAGTAAACTACTGTCAAGCATGTGATGGATATTTAACGGCCGTTCCGGTGCTGGACCCTTTGGATGTCGAAACGGCATACCATTACTCTGCATCACGTCATCACTGTCTACAATGACATTTTTGATCACATGGATGGCGTGATGCGAACTTTGGCCAAGAAAAAGACATAATGGAAGGAAGACTTATTCTTCGCTGTGAAGTGTGCGCAGCAAAGGTTATCTAAACATTATACTGAAGTCACTCCAATGACTGGTATGCTCCTCATGACAGCACACATCCTCGATCCCTTCCGGTAATTGCGGTCATTTCGGAAGTGGGACCAGGGCATGGATATCAATCCTGAAGAAGAGACTTCTTATACTACCCAATACCAGTAGGCCTTTCTGAAGTATGTGGAGAACAAATACTGCGCAAAACATAGACGATTGCCGGTCATTATGTCCGATAACACACTGAACAACAATCTCAGCTCCATCGAAATGGCTTCTAGATCTGGTCAATCTTCTTATGATCCATACGACTTGTCCAGCGATGACGACGAAAACTTAATGGCTACCATTGGGGCCGAAACGACACCCGGGCTAAGCGAGCGTGCAGCAAGTTTATTGACAACTGCGAGGCTCTATTTGAATTCACTTTCTGAATTACCACAGAACTGGGGGCAAATTAATCCAAATCTTAATCATTACCAGTCCGACCCAGTGGACATTAGTAGTACATTGAGGTTACCGGATATCACCGACTGGTGGCGGCATCAAAAAGGAACGCACTCAAAGGACGCCGATCTCGCCAATGTGGCGCGCGACATATTCTCTATCATATCACACAGTGTCTGAGTGGAGGCCAGTTTTTCCCTTGGGTGAGATGTGATAGGGTGGAGGCAGTCGAAAACCACTGGAGAGACTCTTCGCGAAGAAGTGGTAGTAAGCCAGTATGCTCAAGCCAATAGCGGATTATTGGCTGGCGATGACCCAGTATTGGATCTAGACAGCACTGATAACGACATGGAGATGAAGAGAGAGGCGGAGGAAAAGAAGTTGCACAGAGTGGCCAAGGTCCATGACTTTTTGGGGATGTGGCAGGGTTGCCAAACCCTACGAGCTACACAGAAGGAATCTTGCGCTCAAAATAACCACATGACTGCCATAGGAGGCATTTCAAATACCGAAAAGATCGTCAAAGCATCCTGGTCAAACTTTCATCATGATGGTGTGGCTGAATTTAAATTGTCCGATAAATCACCTGGGCCACCAGCTTTGTCTGCAAAGGACCTCCCTGGAGAACGAGCTCCAGTATTGAATGTCCACCCAATCAAACGAATCAACTGCCATCCTGCCGACAGTGATGAGGATAGCTCACCTGAATGCATTTCAGACACCGAAAATTGGCATAACTGAAATGGGGACTTGGATAATCCAAACGACAGCAAAGATGACAGGGAGGCGGACAATGAAACAGATCTCGAACTGGGCAAAGGCAGTGAGGTTTCAGAAACCCTGGAGGTGCGGAATGTAAGTGCGGCACCAAATGTTCCTGGACTGATTCGGCCTATGCGACAATCCAAGAAGAAGGTAGAAAAAGCGTTAGTGATGGTTAATATAATGCAAATGAGGAGGAATAATGTTGGTTACCCTGCCAAGCAACACGACCGGGTGATGCATCACCCGCCCGCTCCCACTTCCGGCCTTCTCTAGCCCAACCAAAAATAAACTGGATAGGTTAGAACAAAAAAGGAACCATATACAGATGATTTAGAATGATATGGGAGGGAACTAAATTCATTGAACCTAAAGAAAAGTCATAACTCATGAGCAAACCAAAAAAAACCTCGAAATTTCCCTACCTCCTCCTCCTCACAACAATCACATCTTCCAGCTCTGAGTCCCCACCACTCTCAGACTCACTTACAACAATCTCATCATCATTCTCTTCCTCTTCCGCATCCTCATCCCACTCCTCCTCCGCTGTACTGTCCATGCTGGGCGAGGGAGAGGCCGCTGTTTTGCCTTTTTTGCTCCCTTTGGATTTCGACTTTTTTGCCTCCTTCTCTTTTCGCAAGCGTACTATGTCTGTGTTGTCTATCAGACGAGCTCTAGTAAGCATGTTGTGATCTTGCACAGCCTTCCTGGGCTTGTCAAGGACCTGGGAGCGAAGTAGTTTGTGCCTGAAGACCTCAATATCAAGTTCAGCATGCGCCCTCTCTCCAAACTTCGAGATTTTACAATGCTTCCCTTGAAGCGCTGGGAGCGAGGAGAGTTTGAGTCTATGAGACCAAGAGCCTCCCTTCCAAGCCTGCTAGCCTGGCTGCGGGTCTTGGGGGTGGATGGCTGGGGGGCCAAAGAGGGGGGTGGAGTTGGCCGAGTGATATTTCGTGATGGTGCACCGAGAACTTTTCTATAGTTCAAAGGACATATACCACAGGCCTCAAATGCATGGAGGATAGAGTTTAGATTGTAGGTAAGCTTGCGTGCTAACACCAGAAGCCTAGAGGCGTTCGTTAGGCTACAGCAATCCAGTATCAAAAATTTCAAGAGGGGGGAGCTTACTTGTAGAACTCCCCTCTTTTAATGGAAGTGGGTCCATGACTAGTCAGCTTGTCAAGCTCTGCACTGTAATGGCGTTGCAGGGTGGCAAAGAGGCCCACATCGAGGGGCTGGAGGAGGTGGCTGCTGTGGGAGGGCAGGCAAAGGACAACTATG